>Ga0102590_1000192_pt1 | contig 166294 bp, 141 predicted proteins | sample AraplaMF_Col_mMF_FD_76859 | JGI IMG/M metagenome (GOLD analysis project Ga0102590, IMG submission 76859) | Arabidopsis root microbial communities from the University of North Carolina, USA - plate scrape MF_Col_mMF | ecosystem: Host-associated > Plants > Roots > Endosphere | place: USA...
TGCGCGGGTTCGACGGGCGCTCACGGCTGGCGACGTATTTGTCGCTTGTCGCCCGCGATGTTCTCGCCGATCAGCTGGCGGGACAGTTCAGCAGCACGCCGCGCGAGGCGTGGGAACGATTCTCGCGTTACTTCGAGACCGACATTCGAAGCCGGATTGGCAGACAATTGCCAAGCAAGCTTGGTAGGGCCGGTCGCGAGGACGCATATCAGGAGGTATGCCTCAAGCTGATCGAGAATGATTTTCATCGCATCCGCTCCTACGGAGGCCGCGGCAGCTTCACCGGCTATGTTCTGACCGTGGTCGATCGTATCCTGATCGATCTCGTGCGGCGCGAAATGCCCCGACGGCGTATGCCGGCGGCGGTTGCGCGTTCGGCGCCGCTCGACCAGGCGGTTTATGCGGCTGTGGTGTGGGAGGGCTGTCTGCATGACGCCGATCGGCTTGCCGCAGCGCTGCGCGGCAGGCTGGCGCAGGATCCGACAGTCGCTGAGATCGCCGAGTCGCTCGTGCGGCTTGCCGGTATCGCGAGGCTGGAGCGCGCGTCGCCAGCCACCGAGGCTATCTCGCTCGACGTCCTGCTTGGCGAAGGTGGAGGTCTTTCCATCGCGGATTCCTCGCCAACGCCTGAGGACCATCTGCTACTCTTTGAGGAGGAAGAGCGTCGCGCAGCCCTCGTCGCCGCGGTCAATGCGGCTGCGGAGAAGCTTCCGACCGATGAGCGACTGTACCTCCAGATCGTATTTTCGGCGAATGAGCCGTTGCCGGCCCGCGGCATCGCGAGGCTGATGGGATGTCCGGTCGAGGAAGTCTATCGTTTGAAGCAGCGTACCCAGAAGTGGTTGAAAGAAATCACGGTGCAATTGGAAAAAAATGCCGATATGTCCGTCTAAACAGGGGTACTGGAATCCTGCCCGATGATCGAACGCCTTAGTCACGAACCGGCGTCGGCGCCCGCCGAGGACGATGGCCGCTCCGACCGGCAACAAGCGCGCGAGCTGATTCGCGCGCACCTGTCGCGAACCATTTCGGAGGGGTTGGGGCAGGGTTCCGTCGCGGGTCAATGGGGTGAGATCGACAACGCAGAGATCGCCGCGTTTCTCGACGGTTCCCTGTCGCGGACAGAGTGGGATGCCGTCGCCGCGAGACTTGTCAACGACCCGGTGGCCCGCGCGGAGCTGACTGCCGCGGCGGCGTTGCTCGACGAAATCCAGGCGCAACCCGCGACAGTTCCAGCTGATTTGATGGGGCGGGCGGCTGGCGTTCTCGCGGCGTCGGAACAAAGCCGACCAGGTGTTTCGGCCGCGGTGGTCACTTCAGCTGCCTGGTACCGGCGTCCGATTGCGTGGCCCGGTTTCGCTCTCGTTGCTCTGGCTATTATAGCGGTACCGGCTGTCGTGAAGATGGCTGGAGACGGCGCAACGATTGCGGTCAAGCCGGGCGACACATTCAGCCGCGGGATCGTGGCGACCCCCGATCCGGCCAAGAAGAAAGATGCTCGGTCGTGCATCGACGCGAACGAGCAGGCGAGGAAGCCGGCGCCCGATGCAGCGCGCGCGCCCGGAGGGGGTGCCGAACGCCAAGGCGAGGCGACAACTGAAAACAATGATCCATGCGCGCCGAAGCCGTCAGAGGCCGGTAAGCATGAGCGCCGCTCTCCCGCAGGATCGAACTGATCTGAATACGATGCCCTAAGTCGTCCCGCTGCATCTCGGTTGCGGGTGGTGCACCGCGTTGTAATTGCGAGAACGGGATGAAAGAGACGTCGCAATCATTGGCGACCGATCAAAAGTGAAATCCTGTCCGTCTGCTCCAATGTTGTCATCCAAACTCTCACGCTGCAAAGGAGCAAGAGATAATGCGTTCTACAATGACAAAGGTTGCGGTCGGATCACGCTTGAGCACGCGCAGGGCGTTGCTTCTCTTGCATATGACGGCGGCCGCCCTGTTCGTGATTGCCGTCGCCGGGCCTGCACGTGCGCAGAGCACCGGCATCGCCGCCTGCGACGAATTTCTGCAGAAGTATGATACCTGCGTTACGTCGAAGCTGCCGGAGGCGCAGCGCGCGACCTACAGGGCGCAGCTCGACCAGACGCGGAAGATGTGGGTCGACATGGCCAAGAACCCATCGGCGAAGTCGACCATGGAAGGGACGTGCAAGCAGACGATCGACGCGATCAAGGCCTCGCTGCAGAGTTTCGGCTGTTCGTTCTGATGTAGCCGCGCGGGCGGAATGCGCAGCTTCTTCCGCGGAAGCGCATCGAAGCGAGGAGACCTCGCCTCATTCTGCCAGAGCATGATCCGGAAAAAGCGAGCCCACCGGACCACGGCCCGGTGGGCGGACGCTGTTTTTCCGATAGCATCATGCGAGATACAAAAAAGGTGGAGCGCGATGACGATTCGACCTGAACCGGTCGCGCTCCAGGCGGTTGCCGCCTATCGTGATGTAATATCCCGGCAACGGGCTTGGCGCAGTCCCGTTAAAGCGTCGCGCTTCAGCAGTATCGGGCAGGCATTGCCAAGGTAGTAGCTATTATCGCCGGCCTCGCGTGCGACCTGCGCCACGACGGCGGTGCCGAGTGCTTTCCAGCACGCTTCGGTAAGGGTCGTCGCGGCCTTGGCTTCGTTCCAGTCGGGAGGCCGGCCAAGCGCAGCAATGACGGCGGTCGTGAGATCCGGATCCGTGCAGACCGCCTCATTCGTGTCGGCGGGCGCCTCGATCGCCATGGCGAAAAACGGCGCTGCGGCCGAGCGGTTGAGTTTGCGCCCGATGAGGCGGGCGGCATCACGCGCGAGGTCGGCGCGCGCCGTGCCGACGCTCTTGGGCGTTGTGCGGACGAAATCCTCCAGTCCCCGGCGGCATTCTGAGGCCCCGTAAGCCTCGTCAAGGCAGTCGCCGAAGGCGGACAGGCCGACCGATGTGCGCAGGGCCAGGAATTTCGGGTTGTCAGTCAAGATCTGAAACGTCGTGGCATAATGCTCGAGCGCCGCAAGCCGGTCGCCGAACGGACGCGCCGACGTTGCCAGCGGCGTTAATTCGCCGATCGCGGCTTGTTCGGCTAATGACGCCCAGTGTGCGTCGCGCGCCGTCGGCTTCACCGTTGTCAGGTGGCCGCGGAGTTCGCTCCAGCTCTTCGCGGCTGCCAGCGCGTCGAGTTCGGCGACCACGGAATCCGTCGAAGCTGCCGGCACGGCCTCGGCGGCGCGCTTGTCGACATCGGAGAGCAGGGCTGTGGCCTGCGGTATCGGCGGGCCAGCGGGCGTGGCGCGTCCGCTCGAGTTGAGCACGATCTCGCCGACGACCTGATCGTAGTAGGCCGGTGTTTGGTCGCGCCCGACACTTGCGGCCAACTGCCGAACTTCGATTTGCAGGCGCTTGGCAATCTGCACCAGTGTCAGGTCCGGCTCTGCCAGGCGGTTGATGAGGTTTCGCGTGAACACGGAGTTCGAGGCGCGGTCGGTGTTGGACAGCCGGTCGAGCGCGGTCTGCTTGGCGCCGGCGGAGAACATGATGAATACGCCCTCGGCAGGCGTCATTGCGGCGAGCCCGCCGCTGCCCTTGAGCCCGCGCCCGCCCGGCCGATCGAACGGATTGTTGCGGCAGGCGTCGAGCACGAGCACTGAAGTGCGGGCGCCGCGCGCTTGCAGCCGGTCGATGATCCGGTCGGCTGGAAACGCGGAATCGCGGATCAGTTCCTCCTGTCCTTCGCGGACCTCCGGGATGTCCGTCGGCAGCAGGTAGTTCTGACCGCGGATCTCGAAGCCGTGTCCGGCGAAGAAGAACAGTGCGATATCGCCCGGCTCGATCGCCTTGTCGAAAGCGAGCAGGGCCTCGCTCATGGCGCGGCGCGACTGGTTTTCGGCGAGAATCACGGTGAAGCCGAGCCCGCGCAGGGTGGTGCCGACGGCGCGCGCGTCGTTGACGGCGGTCTGCAGCCGTGGAACGTTCTGATAGGTGTTGTTGCCGACCAGCAGGGCGACGCGCTTCTCCGCGCGCGCGGTCGTGGCGAAGCCGATTGCGACGCTCAGTGCGAGGATCGCAAGGCACGAGTTTATTTTCAACATGGATGCTCTCGTCGATGCTCTAGCGGGCTCATGGAGCGGCTGCCTTCATCCGATCGCCCAAAAATGTTCGGTGGTTGAACGCCATTGTCCGTCAACCCATTGTTTGGGAACTCTGTGGCCGGATAATGTGCATGCTATGGATCGGCAGGCTGGCTGCGAACTTCATCATGGGCGGCAGTCGACGGTGAACGGGGCCGCCTCGCGGTTCGTTCACGCCCAGGATGATTTTTCAGCAACCGGCCGGGGCGCGATGAGTTCAATATGAATCGTCACCGCGCCTTAGCTTGTTGTTGAGTGTGGTCTTTTTGGAAACTCAGCTTCCTCCCATCGGGGCGTGGCCCGCGGGAAGGATTTTCCGGATCATGCTCTAGGCGATACGATAGAGAAACGTGGCGGCGATGGTCCACAGGCCGAGGCCGATTGCGACATAGCCGAGCACGGTCTGATAGGGCACGATGATGGCTCTGATCTGCTCGCCGCGCTCCGCCGCCTGGGCGTTGCGGCTGAAAATGTGCTTGGTCAGCAACGCATAGCCGAGCAGCAGGCCGAGCGACGCGTTCAATAGGCCGGTCGCCAGATAGGTCAGCCACCACACTGGCACGTAGCTGAACCAATTCAGGTTGAGGATCGCACTGATGATGATCCAGGCGCCCCACAGGCAGGTTATGAATCCGAACCATCCCTGGTAAGGCACCATCATCTCGATATATTCCCGCGCGTCCGGACGCTTCGCGACGATGCTCGAAGCGGCCGCCAGCGCGCCGAGCGCGAGCAAAACCAGCCCAGTAATCAGACCTGACATTGGATTCCTCTCTTTCTTGACAAAATAGTGCAGATATTGCGGTGAGATTTCGAGACGTACCGCGGCCGTCGCCACCGCATCACGATAGAGAGACGGACGGGTGAGCATTTTTCTTCGCGCGATCTGCTGTTGATACGTGCCCCGGCAATAGATTCAGCTACAGGAGATCGCCGATCGCAGACCTCAGGCGCGCCGAGGACGGCCGGCCTGTGACCGCCTCCCTGGCTTCGACCTCCACGATCAGGGTGTCGTCCGCCAGCTTGACGTCGATCTGGTCGGCGTCGCGGATGACGACACGCCGCAATTTTGTCGCGATGATCTCGCGTGCGATCGGCGAGGTGAGCATCTCAGCCAGGGTTATTCCGGTGACGGCGATGGCGTCCGCCATGGCGGACCACTCGGTGGCGTCATCGGAAAGGCGCGGCGCGTCGAGCGAGATCGCGAGCGCCGGGGCGCCGGCGCGCCTGAGTTTGCGCCCGAGCGAATCGGCCGCAGTCTCGGCCTGCTCCTTCGTCGCCTTCTTGACAACCAGCGGCTCGGCTTCCTGGTCGCGATACGCGTCAGCCGAACCGTTTGACAGTTTGTCGCTGAATATCAGGATACGACCTGTTTCGTAGATCCGAAGAACCGAGATGCCGTCGTCGCGCTTGAGCGTGATCGAATTGTAAGGGGCCTGCTCGGCGGTCAAGGCCAGGATTTCGTCGGAGCCGTCGAAGCGCAGCTTGAGCGGTGTGCCCATGCGGTCGATCACAAAGCCGATCAATCCGTTGCCGGTGCTGTAGTGCCCGATACGAAGCGGCGGACCGCCCTCCGCGGCAAGGGCGCCTTGCCCGGCGATCAAGCTGAGGGCGGCGCCGACGACGGCCGCTCGGAAACGTCCGGACATGGCAGACCTCACAGCATCACGACAAGCCGCAGGATACGGTAGCACTGATGAGCGCCGCGACAGATGAGAAACAAATACGGAGTTTTTACGGCCGATATTCGCGATCAACGTCGCGCATTCATGGTGCTGCAGTGACGCGGGAAAAATATCGGCCGCCGTCCGTCTATCCCTAGGTCCGCCGCAATGGCCGGACACGGTGGCGCGCGGGATGCGCGCATGAACATCTAGTTCGGAGTTATCTGCCATGAAAATCCAAGTCGGTGTCGCCCTCGTCGCGCTCTCGATCGTCTCCTCGATCGCGTTTGCGCAATCGCTGAAGGACAAGGAGTATTTCGCGGACCAGGAGAAGTATCTCGCGGGAGAGGTCACCACCACCAACGAGCGGTGCGGCAATAGTCTCACGGCGAAGTTCGACTGGTCGAAGCCGCCGGTGCCGGAGGACCGGAAGATCTACAGTGCCTACGGTTACTGCGGCGCAGCGCTCGAGGCCATGCGGCGCGTCTGTGATTCCGAGGCCGGCAAGGAAGCCGTCAAGCAGAAAATCAAAAGCCTGACCTGCAGTTTTGGACCGCAGCGCGCGGTTGCGTTCAAGGATGGCACGATCAACTACGAGGTCAATTTCAGTTCGAGCAACGACGCGGACTACGTGTTCGAATATCTCCAGAACAATTTGTGAGCGTCCATCAGGACTTCGGGCGGCAGCTCGTTCTGTTCGAGCTGTCGCCGCCGGAAAGCGGACCGGAGCGATAAGGGATATGCGGGCGCTACGGCAAATAGTTGTTGCGTGGCTCACCGTGACTGCCGTCGCTGCGGGTATCATCGCGTCGCCTTGCCTGGCCGATCCGCAGGAGTTGCTGACGCTGATGCGCCGCATCACGGCGCTTGCTCAGGAGGGGCGATATGGCGAAGCGGTGCCACTGGCGAGAAAGCTCGTAGCTGAAGCCGAAAGAACTTCGGGTCGGCAGTCACCTTTGACGGCAACAGCGCTTGTCGTTCTTGCCCAGGCGCAACAGGCGCAGGGCGACGTGGCCGAAGCCGAACGGGGGCTGAGAAGGGCGATCGCCATCCGCGAGAAGGCGCTCGGTTCAAATCACCCCGACGTTGCCGCGGTACTTGCCACGCTTGGCCAGATAGCGCTCAGCCAAAACCGGTTAAGGGATGCCGAACGCGATACGCTGCGCGCCTTGAGCATCGACGAAGGCACGGTCGGCCCGAGCCACCTCAGCACGGCGACAGTGCGCATGCAGCTTGGCAACCTTCGCCACCGTCAACTGCGAGAAGCCGAGGCGCTCGATCTGTTCAGTGGCGCTCTGGAAACGTTCAGGAATGCGCCGGGACAAGCGGATATCATGGTCCCGGTCGCCCTCAACAACATCGCGGAGGTCTACAAAGCGCAAGGCCGGCTGCAATTGGCCGAACAGCGATTTCTCGAAGCGCTTGGTCTACAGGAGAAGCGGCACGGCCGTGATAGCCTCTATCTGACCTCAACGCTGAACAATCTTGGAGAGCTCAGGCGCCTGCAGGGGCGGCTTCAAGAGGCCGAGCAACTGGCGCGGCAAACCCTGGCCATCAGGGAGAAAGCACTGGGTTCCGACCATCAGGATGTCGCCGCCAGTCTTAATAATCTTGCGATCGTCTTCACACGACAGGGGAGGGCTTCAGAGGCCGAAGGTCTGCTGGTTCGTGCGCTTGCGATCCAGGAAAAGGCGTTCGGGCCGGACCATCCGAATATAGCGACTGCACTGAACAATCTCGCTGATGCCAAGGCCCACTCCGGCCGAAAAATGGAGGCCGAAGGGCTGTTTCGCAGGTCGCTGGCCATTCGCGAAAAGAGCCTCGGTCCAAACCATCTGGATGTCGCCGTCTCGCTCGACAATCTCGCGGCATTGGTTGGCGATGACGAGCGTTACAGCGAAGCAGAGGGCCTGACGCGGCGCTCTCTGGCCATACGCGAGGAAGCGCTCGGCAAGCTTCACCCGCTGGTGGCGAACAGCCTCAATAACCTGGCGGTGGTCCTGGACAATATCGGACGGCCAAAGGACGCCGAACCGCTGTTGAGGCGCGCGCTGGACATTCGCCTGAGCACCCTTGGCGAAGAGCATCCGGACGTTGCCAACAGTTTCAGCAATCTCGGCGCGCACTACCTGGATGCAAAGGATTGGCAGCAGGCCTACGATGCATTCGTTCGCGCCTCGGCCACGCTCGTCGGCCGCAAGGCCAGCGAACCGGGCGAGGGGCAGGCAGCGGCAGACCTCAAGGCTTCCGGCGCCACGAATCCATTCCCCGGAGCCATCGTTGCGGCCTATCATCTGGCGCAGGCGTCCGATGGCCAGAAAGCGATCGCGCTGCGCTCCCGCGCCTTCGAAGCAGCGCAGTGGATTGGCGACGAACAGGCCGCAAGGGCGATTGCCGGAATGTCGGCGCGGATTGCGGCGGGCAGCGGGAATTTGCCAACCCGCGTTCGCGAGCGACAGGATCTGGGCGAGCAAGCGCTTGCCGTCGATAGGTTGCTCATTTCGGTCATTTCACAACCGAATGCCGCACGCAACCCGCAGACGGAGCAGGCGCTTCGGACGCAGGCATCGGCGATTGCAAACCAGACAAGAGAGCTCGACCGGCTGATTGCGTCTCAGTTTCCGGAATATGCCGGGCTCGTCAGCAAGGCGCCTATTTCCGTCGAAGAGGGGCAGAGATGGCTGAATCCGAACGAGGCCTTGCTGCTGTTTGCCACGACGTCGCGCTTCACCTTCGTCTGGACGGTCACGCGTACGGACGTTCGTTGGCACGCTGCTCCGATCGGCGCAAAGCAGCTTGCTGACACGGTCAGTATCCTGCGCTGCGGTCTCGACCAGGAAGCGTGGCTGGAAGCTGCGAACGCCTGCGCCAAAAAGCTGGGCCTCGATCGTCCACCGTCCGCCAGCGATCCATTGCCGTTCGATCTGGAGCGGGCGTTTGGGCTCTATCAGGCGCTGCTTGAGCCGGTCGCAAAGGACATTGAAGGCAAGGAGCTTATCCTTGTTCCGTCCGGTCCCCTGGCCACGCTGCCTTTCCAGGTTCTGCTCACGGAGAAGCCTGTACCCGGCGCAGGTCAGGGAGACCTGGCCAAAGCACCCTGGCTGGTCAAACGTTTTGCAACCACCGTATTGCCGTCCGTCTCCAGTCTTAAAGCGCTACGTCAGGCCGCGCAGAGGAGCAAGGCGCCGAAGCCGTTCATAGGCTTTGGAAATCCGCTGCTGAGCGGCAGGGCCCAGAGCGCTTTCGATGCCGATCGCGCCGCGCAGGCCCGCCTTCGCCAAAGCTGCGAACCAGGATCGGGAATGCGAACGAGCGAGCTGGCTCAAAGAGGCCGGCGCTCCATCGCTCCCCTTTCAGGCGGTACGGCCGACCTCGAGCAGCTGAAGCATCTCGCGCCGCTGCCGGAAACCGCCACTGAACTGTGCCTGGTGGCAAACAGCTTTGCGCCCAAAGGCGACGTTTATCTCGGCAAGGATGCGACCGAAGCCGCGATCAAGTCGCTCAGCGAAACCGGCCGTCTGCAACAATACCGTATGCTGCACTTCGCGACGCATGGGGCGCTGGCGGGCCAGGTGCGTGGTTCGATCGAGCCGGGGCTGATCCTGACACCGCCGGCGGCCGTCACGCCGGCGGACGACGGCTATCTCACCACGTCAGAGATCTCGGCGCTCAAACTCAACGCCGATTGGGTCGTGCTTTCCGCCTGCAACACGGCAGGCAGCGACGCATCGAATTCCGAGGCGTTCTCCGGCCTTGCGAGAGCCTTCTTCTATGCCGGCACGCGTGCGCTGCTGGTCTCGCACTGGCCGGTCAATTCCGAAGCCGCCGTCGGCATTACCACGGGTGCAACAGGCGCCATGACGTCAGATCCCAACATGGGTCCTGCCGAAGCGCTGCGCCGCTCGATCTCGGCCTTGGCTGCGAGCAGCAGCCAGAATGCGCATCCCAGCGTCTGGGCGCCCTTTGTGCTGGTCGGAAACGGCAGTCCATAGTTGCTGCCAGCGGCGGCGCTCGGGTCCGCCGTCAATCGATGGTGAGCAGGGCACGGCGGATCGCAGCAAAAATTTCATCGATCTGCGCCTCGGTGATGATGAGCGGCGGCGAGATCAGCAGCGTATCGCCGCTGTTGCGGATCAGGATGCCGGCCTCATAGCAGTGGTTGGCGCATTCCGCGCCGCGCGTGCCCGGCGCCCCGTCGCGTGACTTCAGGTCGATGGCGGCCAGGAGGCCGATGTTGCGGATGTCGATCACATGCGGTGCGTCCTTGAGCGCGTGCGCGGTGTCCTGCCAAAGCGGTGCGATGCGATGCGCGCGTTCGAACAGTCCGAGGTCCTGGTACACGTCAAGCGCCGCGAGGCCGGCGGCGCACGCGAGCGGGTGTGCCGAATAGGTATAGCCGTGGAACAGTTCGATGGTGTTGTCCGGCCCCTGCATCAGCGCGTCATGGACCTTGCTGCTGACAATGACGCCTCCCATCGGCGCAGCGGCGTTGGTCATGCCCTTGGCGCAGGTGATGATATCCGGGGTCACCCCGAACGCATTTGCGGCAAAGGCCGCGCCAACCCGCCCGAAGCCGGTAATTACCTCGTCAAAGATCAGGAGAATGCCGTGCTGGTCGCAGATCGCGCGGAGCTTCTCGAGATAGCCGACAGGCGGCGGCAGCACGCCGCCCGATCCCGTCACGGGCTCGACGATGACGGCGGCAATCGTCGAGGGATCGTGGAGCTGAAGCAGCTTCGTCAGCTCGTCGGCGAGATGTACGCCCCATTGCGGCTGGCCGCGCGAGAATGCGGCGCGATCCGGATCGTGGGTGTGCGGCAGGTGATCGACCTCGGGGAGGAGAGGGCCGAAATCCCTGCGGTGGCGGACGATGCCGCTCACCGACAGGCCGCCCCAGCCCATGCCGTGATAGGCCTTGGCGCGGGAGATGAAACGGATGCGGCTGCTTTCGCCGCGGGCGCGGTGATAGCCTCGCGCGATCTTCAAGGCGGTATCGACCGATTCCGAACCGGAATTGGTGAAGAAGACATGATCGAGCCCTTCGGGCGCGATCTCCGCCAGCCGCCCGGCGAGCTCGAACGCGGCCGGATGGCTCATCTGGAACGAGGAGACGAAGTCCAGTTTTGCCGCCTGGGTCTGGATCGCCTCGACGATCCGCTTTTGTCCGTGCCCGGCATTCACGCACCACAGCCCCGCCATGCCGTCGAGAATCCGCCGGCCATCGTCGGTGAAATAATACATCCCCTCGGCCGCAACGAAGATGCGCGGCCTGGACTTGAACTGCCGGTTGGGCGTCATCGGCAGCCAGAACGCCTCCATGGCTTCGCGGGTGAGGGGGCTGTTGGTCTGTGCGGCGTTGACGGGCATGGGCAACTCTTGCTGTTGTCTAGACTGATCTTGATGAAGCGGCCGCATCGGCCGGACGGCGCTTCAGCTTCGCGGCACCTTCGAGATGCCTGCGCATCAGCGCGGCCGCGGCCTCGTGCTGGCCGGCTTCGAGCTGATCGAGAATGGCGAGGTGCTCGCGGCAGTTCACCACCACGCGCTCATGGCCAAATGTCCAGTCGTAATTGGCGAAGCGTCGCAGCCGGTTCTGCTGCTGGACGGCGACCAGCAGATAGCGATTGCCCGAGGCCGCCGCGAGGCCCTCGTGGAAGGCGGCGTTCATTTCGTAGAGCGCGATGCTTGCGGTTTCACTCCACGGCATCGCCAGCATGTCCTGATGCTGGCGGCGCATTTCGGCCGCCCAGGCCGGATCGAGCTTGAACGTGGGCTCCAATAGCGCCGCCGGTTCGATCAGCATGCGATACCGATAGCTCTCATCGCGCGCCTGCGCGTCCGCGATGATCGGCTGGAACCGCCAGCCGTGGCCCGGCTTGCGCTGCACGGCAGCGACTTCGGCCAGCTTGGTCAGCACACGCTGCACGATCGGCCGCGTCGCGTCGTAGCGCTGCATCAGGTCGCGCTCGGAGACCTCATCGGGCAGCCGGCCGGCGCGGCGGTCGCGCGCGATTGCGAGAAACAGCCGATCGGTGTCGTCGGGATTGGGCTTCCGTGGCGCCTTGTGCGGGGCAGACGCAACATCGGCGACGAAGTAGCCGCGGCGGGCGCCGGCGCGCACCAGCTTGCGTGAAGCCAGCAGTTTCAGCGCAGCGCGCACCGGCGTGCGCGAAACCTGCAGGCGCTCCGCCAGCGCGACTTCGGCAAGCCGCGTGCCCGGCACCAGCCGTTCGCCGTGGATCAGTTCCATGATCCCCGCCGACAATTCGCGCTGCAGCCGGCTGGGGGCCTGCTTTTCCCGGGCAAAAGATTTTTGTTTCATGTCATTACAAAATACATTAGGCTTCACAAAATTGCAAAAGGAACTTGATGCTCCCATGGTCAGTCCGTTTCCCCTGATCGAGATTTCCGGTCCGCCTCACGAGCGCGGTCGCCAGTACGGGCGCAAGGCGGCCGATCGCATCCGCAAAGGGACGTCGCACTATTTCGCGCAGCTGAAGGAGCTGTCGCTGGATGCCGCCGGCGTGGCCGCTTTGGTGCGGGATTATCTGCCCGTGATCGAAGCGTTCGAGCCGAGCTATATTGAGGAGATGCGTGGCATCGCCGAGGGCGCCGACGTTCCGTTCGAGGATATCGCGCTGCTCAATGCCCGCACCGAGATCATCAAGCTTGCCCGCCCCGAAGTGCGCGCGCGGCTGAAGACGCCGGACGAGCCTGATGGTTGCACCGGCGTCGTAGCCTTGCCGCAGGCGACCGGCAGCGGCCGTTTGATCCACGCCCAGAACTGGGATTGGAAGCGCGAATGCGCGGAGACGGCGGTGGTGCTGAAGGTGCGGCGGGAGGACGGTCCGGATCTCCTGACCTTCACCGAGGCCGGCGCGCTCGGCCGCTGCGGCTTCAACGCCGTCGGCATTGCGATCACCGCGAACTATCTCGAAAGCGACCGCGACTATCGCCAGGTCGGGGTGCCGCTGGCGCTGATCCGCCGCAAGGTTCTGGAGACCGAGCACGTCGCGCTCGCCATGCGCACGGTCTATTGCACCAAGAAGTCCGCGGCCAACAATATGATCGTGAGTCATCGCGAGGGCGTTGCGATCGATTTCGAGTGCGCGCCCGACGAGACGTTCCAGGTGCATCCGCAGAATGGTCTATTGGTCCACGCCAACCACTTTGTAAGCCCGGTGGCGCTCGGCAAGCTGAAGGATACCGGCATCGCCAACACGCCGGACAGCCTCTACCGTGACATCCGCGTCCGCGATCTTCTGCAGCCGCATATCGGCAACATCAGCTTCGACACAGTGAAGAACGCCCTGTTCGACGATTTTGCGTATCCCTGGTCGGTTTGCCGTCCGCCGCGCCGCAACCTCAGCAACAATCTCAGCGCCACCGTGGCGATGATCCTGATGGAGCCCGCGAGCGGGCTGATGGAGGTGGCGCCGTTGCCGGCGCTCAATCGGGAGTTCACCGCCTATCGGCTTGAAATCTCGGAGTCGCGTCGCGCGGCCTCGGACGCATTGGCCGGAGAGGGCGCGCTATGACCAGGAGGCCCCAGTCATCCCCCGCATGGGCCGTCGGCCTGGCCGGGCTGGCCTTGCTGGCGATGCAGGGGATGGCTGGCGCCGAAACGTTGCTGCGGACGCGGCTCAACGCCGATATCCGTTCCACCGATCCGGGCACCAATCGTGACGCCAACACGGACGGCGTGATCGCCCATATCGTGGAGGGACTGGTCGCATTCCGCGATGATACCTCGATCGGTCCGATGCTGGCGGAGAGCTGGACGGTCTCCAACGAGGGCAAGACCTACACGTTTCATCTGCGTCAGGGCGTCAAGTTCCACAATGGCGCGACCATGACTGCGGACGACGTGCTCTGGTCGCTGAAACGCTGGCTAGATCCGGCGACGCAATGGCGCTGCCTGTCCGAGTTCAGCGCGAGCGGAATCGCGCGCATCGAGAAGACCGAGGCGCCCGATCCGCAAACCGTTGCCATCACGCTCGATCAGCCGACCGCGCTGTTTCTTCCGACGCTGGCGCGGCCCGATTGCGGTCAGACCGCAATCATTCATCGTGATTCCATTGGTCCGGACGGCAAATGGATCGCGCCTGTCGGCACCGGGCCGTTCAAGCTCGGGGAGTGGAAGCGGGGCCAGTATGTCGATGTGCTTCGCTTCGACGGCTATGCCTCGCGCGCCGAGCCGCGCACCGGCTACTCGGGCGCCAAGATCGTCAAGGTCGATCGCGTGCGCTTCAACGTGATCCCGGACAGCTCCGCCGCCAAGGCCGGCCTGCTCAGCGGCGCGCTCGACGTCATCATGAGCCTGTCGATCCCCGATCTCGAGGAGCTCAAGTCGCGCTCCGATGTGCAGCTCAGCATCACGCCGGCGCTTGGTCTCACCGGCATCCTGTTCCAGACCCGGGATCCCCTGCTGAAGGATGTACGCATCCGCCGCGCCATCGCCCTTTCCATTGATACGGCGCAGATCGTCGATGCCGTGATGCAGGGCACGGCGCGCCCCAACAATTCCGCGCTGCCGCTCGGCAGTCCGTTCCACAGCGAGGCGCAATCGCACGGTTACGTGCAGAACATGGCGGAAGCCAAGAAGCTGCTCGTGGAGGCCGGCTATCGCGGCCAGCCGATCAAGATGATCACCAACAAGCGGTACAGCTTCGTATTCGACTCCGCCGTGCTGGTGCAGGCGATGGCACAGGCGGTCGGGATCAATATCGAGCTCGAAGTGCTGGACTGGGCGGCCCAGCTCGACCGCTACAACCGCGGCGACTACCAGGCGATGGCGTTCGTCTATTCGGCGCGCCTCGATCCCTCGCTGAGCTTCGAGATGCTGGCCGGCCCGAAAGCGACACAGCCGCGCAAGGTCTGGGACAACCCGGAAGCGCAGGAGATGCTGCGCAAGTCGATGATGATCGACGACACGGCCAAGCGGCAGGCGCTGTTCGACGAGATGCATCGGCGCTTCATCGCCGACGTGCCGATGATCGTATTGTTCAATGGCGCCGAGCTGACGGCCCTGCACAAGAACATCAAGGGATATGCCGGCTGGCTCTACCCGCAGCCGCGCTTCTGGGGCGTCACCGTCGAGTAGGCAAGGGCAGGGCATGCTGGGTTATCTTGCAAGACGGCTGGCGATGACCATCCCGACGCTGCTGCTGGTGGCGATCTCGGTATTCGCGCTGGTACGGCTGATCCCGGGCGATCCCGTGCAGGTGATGCTCGGCGATTCCGCCGATCCGGTGCAGGCGATGCAGCTCCGCGCGGAGCTCGGGCTCGATCAGCCGATCCCGCTGCAGTTCATGCATTGGATCGCCAAGCTTGCGACCGGCGATTTCGGCCACTCCATCACCAATAACCTCGCGGTATTGCCGCTGATCCTGGATCGCTTCCAGATCAGCGCCATCATCGTGCTGGTGGCTGTCGCGGCTGCAGCCTGCATCGCGGTCCCGGCCGGGCTGATCGCCGCCTGGAAGCAGAACAGCCTGCTCGATCTCTCGGTGGTCGGCGGCGCCACGCTGCTGTTGTCCATTCCGAGCTTCTGGCTCGGCCTGCTGCTACTGCTGCTGTTCGGGCTCAAGCTCAAATGGCTGCCGGTGGTCGGCTATGTGCCGTTCTCCGAGAATTTCTGGCAGGCGACCACCTTCATCCTGCTGCCGATCGCGACGTTGACCATGGTGGAGATCGGCGTGCTCACGCGCATGGCGCGCGCCGCGTCCATCGAGGTGCTGCGGCTCGAATATGTCACGCATGCGCGCGCCAAAGGCGTGCCGGAATGGCTGGTGCTCGGCCGCCACGTCCTGCCGAACGCGTTTGCGCCGACCTGGACGTTGATCGGCCTGGTGCTCGGTCACCTGCTTGGCGGCATCGCCGTGATCGAGACCGTGTTCACCTTGCCCGGCCTCGGCCGGCTTCTGGTCGATTCGATCTTCGCGCGGGATTATCCGGTGGTACAGGGCTGCCTGCTGTTCACGGCGATGATCTACGTCGTCGTCAACCTGATCGTCGATCTCTGCTATCCGCTGTTTGATCCGAGGGTGACGGTGGCATGAGGATGCGCGCCAACACCGCGATCGGTGGCGCCCTCATGGCGCTCCTGCTCGGCACCGCGGCCGCCGCGGTGTTCTGGACGCCGTTCGATCCGCTTCGGATCAATCTGAGGGCGCGGCTCCAGCCGCCGTCGTCGCTATATTGGCTCGGTACCGACGAGTTCGGCCGCGATGTGCTGAGCCGCGTCATGGTGGGGGCCGGAACCAGCGTGGTGATCGCGCTGCTCACGGTGCTGCTCGCCGTCGCCGCCGGCACGGTGATCGGCTGCACGGCCGGCTACGTTCGCGGCTGGACCGACCGGATCATCATGGCGGTCAACGACGCGCTGCTGGCTTTTCCAGGCATCCTGCTCGCGCTCGCCGTGATGATCGTGGTCGGCGCCAACAAGTTCGGCCTCATTCTGGCGCTGGGGCTCGCCTATACCCCATCCGTCGTTCGGGTGGTGCGGGGAACGGTGCTGTCGATCCGCGAGAAGGAGTATATCGAGGCGTCGCGCGTGATCGGAAATTCCGAAATCTACTCGATGATCCGTCACGTGCTGCCCAACGCGATGGCGCCGGTTGCCGTGCTCGCAACCAGCATGTTCGGCTGGGTGTTGCTGGCCGAGAGCGCCTTGAGTTTCCTCGGTCTCGGCGTGCCGCCGCCGGCCCCGACCTGGGGCAACATGCTGGCGGCGAGCCGCCCCTTCATGGAAACCGCGACCTGGCTCAGCATCGCGCCGGGCCTGTGTATCGCGCTGACACTGCTGGGCGTCAATCTGCTTGGCGATTCCTTGCGCGATCGGCTCGACCCCAGGATGGCGCACGGATGACGGCGCCGCTGCTCAGGGTCGACAGGTTGCGCGTCGAGGCGGCTCGTAGCGGCGCGGTCATTGTCGACGACGTCTCCTTCGCGGTCGAACGCGGCGAGTTTGTCGCCGTGGTCGGCGAGTCCGGCAGCGGCAAGACGGCGGCGGCACGCGCCGTGCTCGGACTCCTGCCGCCGGGACTTCAGAAGGCTGGCGGCCAAATCCTTCTCGACGACGTCGATCTCGCAACGCTCTCGCCGCGGCGAATGCGTGCCTTGCGTGGACCGGTTGTCGGGATGGTGTTCCAGGAGCCGATGGTCTCGCTGAACCCCGCCATGAGTGTCGGCGCACAGATGGCCGAAGGGCTTGCGCTGCATGAGCGGATCGACCGGCGCGAGATCAGGCGCCGTTGTCTTGACATGCTCGCGCGTGTGCAAATCCGCGACCCCGAGCATACGTTCAACGCCTATCCGCACGAATTCTCCGGCGGCATGCGCCAGCGCATCATGCTTGCCTCGGTGATGCTGCTGAAGCCGAAGCTGCTGATAGCCGACGAGCCGACCACCGCGCTCGACACGTTGACCCAGCGCGAGGTGCTCGACCTGATGGTCGGGCTTGCGCGCGACCACGGCACCTCGGTGATGTTGATCACCCATAATCTCGGCCTGGTCTCGCGTTACGCGCAGCGCGCGCTGGTATTGCGCCAGGGCAAGGTGATCGAGAGTGGCGACACCCGGCAGATCCTGTCCGCACCGCGCGAGGCCTATACCCGGCAATTGGTCGAGGCATTGCCGCGGCGCGGCACCGCTGCGGTGCGGCGGCAAGGCGGAGAGCCGCTCGTCAGCGTGCGGGGCCTCAGGGTCGCCTTTGCGGGACGGCAGCGGCTGTTTCGCCGCGATGCGGGCGTCTCGGCGGTCAACGGCGTCGATCTCGACATCGGCGTCGGTGAAACGGTTGCTGTCGTCGGCGGCAGCGGCTCGGGCAAGACCACGCTCGGCCGGGCCATGCTGCGGTTGATGCCGACAGCAGGCGGTGAGATCAGATTCCGAGGCAAGGATGTGACTGCGACGGCCAACCGCGACTTTCGTCTCTCCTCCCAGCTCGTGTTCCAGGACCCTTACTCCTCGCTCGATCCACGCATGCGGGTTGGCGAGATTGTCGCCGAGCCGCTGCGCCACGTGCCGGAATTGACGACAGGCGAGCGCGACAAGCGCGTGGCGGCGATGCTGGAGGAGGTGGGGCTCGCGGGGCTCGGCAGGCGCTGGCCGCATGAGCTGTCTGGCGGCCAGCGCCAGCGAATTGCGATTGCGCGCGCCATCGTGCGGCAGCCCGCGTTCGTCGTGGCGGACGAGCCGGTGTCGGCGCTCGACATGACCATCCAGGCGCAGGTGTTGAAGCTGTTCGAGCGGCTGCAGGCGCAATACGGCTTTGCTTGCCTGTTCATCAGCCATGACCTTGCGGCGGTCGAACAGGTTGCGGATCGCGTCGTGGTGATGCAGGGCGGCCGGATCGTCGAACAGGGCTCGCGCGACGATATCTTCGATCGTCCGCAGCACGATTACACCAAGGCGTTGCTCGCGGCCGCGCCGGTGCTGGATTTTGCCGGGCCGGCGACCGCGCATGCGTTGGGTTGAGTGGGGTTTCAAGGATGAAGCGGCTTCTCGTTGCGTTGTGTTTGATGCTTTCGACATTGTCCGCGGCGCGCGCCGAGCGCGTGTTGCGCACCCTGATCACGACGGACATTCGGGGCCTGATGCCCGGCAATAGCCCTGACGATAATACCGGCCTCGTCCTTCAGCACATCTATGAGGGGTTGGTCGCCTGGCGCAGCGACGGCACGGTGGCGCCCATGCTCGCCAGGGAGATCGAAACGTCGCCGGATGGGCGGACCTATACCTTTACGCTCCGCGATGGCGTGAAATTCCACAACGGCGCGCCGCTGACCTCGCGTGAGGTGGTCTGGACCTGGGGGCGCTTGCTCGATGCCAAATCGGCCTGGCCGTGCCGAACCAATTTTGACGGGACGCGGCAGATCAAGGTCGTCGCCGTCGAAGCGCCGTCGCAGGCCAAGGTCGTATTCCGGCTGGCCGAGCCCAGCGGGGCGTTTCTCAGCCTGATGGCGAGGAGCGATTGCGACAGCGGGATCGCCCATCCCGATTCCGTCGGTGCCGACGGCGTGTGGACTGCCGCAATTGGCACCGGTCCATTCAAGCTTGCCGAGTGGCGTCGCGGCCAGTTCATCGAACTGAAACGCAATGAGGATTATGCCGCGCGCGGCGAGCCGGCCGACGGGCTTGCAGGGGACAAAAGTCCCAAGGTCGACCGCATCCGGCTTGCAATGGTTCCGGATCCGGCAACGGCGAAAGCGGCCATGCAATCCGGCAATCTCGACCTCTGGCCGTCGATGGACCCGAAGTTCGCGGCGGAGCTGAAATCGGCAGGTGTGGTGATCGCGTCGGCTTCGGTCGCCTCGCTGAATGCGATCGTGATGCAGACGGGCGATCCGTTGTTGAAGGACAAGCGTATCCGTCAGGCAATCGCGGCCTCGCTCGATTACCAGGGCATGAGCGACAGTCTGACCGACGGCTACGCCAAGCCGAGCACGTCGCTGGTGCCGCTTTCGAGCCGCTACTACGGCAAAATGGAGCAGGGCGGCCACAGCCTGGATATCGCGCGCGCAAAGCAGCTGCTGGCCGCGGCGGGTTACAAGGGCGAGCCGATCAAGATCACCACCAATTCGCGCTTTCCGGTGATGAACGACGTTGCCGTGCTCGTGCAGGCGATGGCGCAGCAGGCGGGGATCAACCTCACCATCGAGGTCGTCGAATTCGCGACGCAGCTCAGCCGCTATAACAAGGGCGACTATCAGCTGATGGTGTGGAACTATACGCCCTATCTCGACCCGGTGTTCGGTCTCGACCGTTTCATCGGCGACAAGGGCGCGCAGCCGGACCGCGTCTGGAGCAACCGCGAGGCGATCGAACTGCTTGCGAAGCTGATGGATACGGCCTCGCCCGAGGCGCGGCAGCCGCTGTTCGACGCGCTGCACCGGCTGTTCATCGACGATACGCCGATGATCGTCTGGAGCTCCGGTGTCAACGTCTCCGCGTTTTCGCCGCTGGTCCGCGGTTACGCGCCGTGGTCCGGGCGCAAACCCCGTTTCTGGAACGTCGAGGTAACCAGATGACATCCCTCGCACAACGCAGGCAGCACGCCTGGCCCGACGGCGCACGCTGCGTCGTCGGCCTCACGCTTGACTTCGACGGCACGTCGCTCGAGCGAGGCCGCGGCCAATTGCCGTTCGGTGCCCGCTCGCACGGCCGCTATTCCGCCAAATGCGGCATCCCGCGTTTCGTCGACATGTTCGCGCGCCACAACGTGCCCTGGACGTTCTATGTCTCGGGCTACGACGCCGAGGAGAGCCCGGACCTCGTTCGCGCCATCGCGCGGTCGGGCGTCGAGATCGGCTCGCACGGCTATCTGCACGAGGGCGTCGATCCCGGCGATGCCGAGCCCGAACTGCTGGAGCGAACCCATCTTCTGTTGACCGAGATCACCGGTATCGCGCCAAGGGGCTGGCGATCGCCGTCCGGTCACAAGACCGCGCGCACGCTGCGCAAGCTTCGCGAGCTCGGCTATGTCTATGATTCCAGCGACAAGGATTTCGATCTGCCCTATCTCGCGCGCTATGACGGCGAGGAACGCAGCGACTACGTCTGCCTGCCCAATAACACCTCGAGCCTCGACGATTTCCCGTTCTACCGCGTCAGCTACACGCCGCCATCGGAAGTGCTCAATCACTGGCGGCAGGAGTTCGACGCCATCTACGCCGAAGGCGGCTATTACAATCTCACGTTCCATCCACGTGTCGGCTACGGGTCCGGTTCGCCGGCGCGCGTCGCGGCGGTCGAAGGATTGATTGCGTACGCCAGGCAGCATGAAGGGGTGCGCTTTGTCGGCATGCTGGAATTGGCGCAGTGGTGCCTTGAGCGCCCGGCCGATTGGCGGCGGGATTGGAGCGGACAATGACCAAGGTGCCTGTCCCGGTCGCCGTGACCGTCAATCTTCAGGGCAAGACAGTTGAGCTTGCCCATCTCGGAGAGGACGCATTGTTCGGCCGTGCGTCGTACGGAAAATACGCCTATGCGGTCGGTTGTGAACGGTTGTTCGGCCTGCTCGACCGCCACGGCATCAAGGCCACGGTCTTCGTTCCCGGTGCGGAGGCGGAGGCAAATCCCGACTATATTGCCGCGCTGGTCCAACGCGGACATGAGATTGCCGCGCATGGCTGGGCGATGGAGGAATTGGACGCACCGCAGATCGACGAACGCGCGCTCTTGGAGCGCACGCATGCCACGCTGACGCGGATCGTGGGCCATCCGCCCCGCGGCTTTCGGGCGCCGCATGGAAAGCTCACACGACACACGCTTGGGCACCTTGCCGATCTCGGCTACCGCTACGATGCCAGTTTCCAGGACGACGACCATCCTTACCGTCTGGACGCCGATGGCGGCCGCGGCATGATCGAGGTGCCGCATGCGGAGATTCTGATCGACGCGACGCTTTATGCGCAGCGGCAGACCCATGATCGCGCTATGAAGACCTGGCGGGAAGAGATCGAGGCGATGCATCGCGAGCAATGCATGATCGCACTCACGCTCCATCCGCGCAGCGATTATGGCAGCGCCCGTGCAAGCCGGATCGCGGCGCTGGACGGACTTTTGTCCTGGGTGCGGGGCCTGGACGGCGTCTCGTTCCTTACCTGCGGGGAGATTGCAGACCAGTTCTGAGGGGCATTGTCAGGCGCCAACTGCCGCACACCAGCGCTCAAGGGGCATCCTGGTCCAGCAAGCGGCTTGCCTGCCGGACTTCATTCAGGAACGCCTTGGCGAGGCGGGAGAGAGGTTCAGCCTCGGACCACAGCATATAGGCAACGGCCACCGTCTTGGGCGTGAACGGCCGGACGACGAGGCCTTGGCCGCCGCTCTGGCGCGGTGAAAACGGATCGACGACCGCGGCGCCGACGCCGGCGGCCGCGAGCACGCAGGCGGTATTGCAGTATCGCACCTCGACGGTTGGCTGGAACGGCGCGCCGGCCAGCGCAAAGCTCTCGCGCACGGCCTCGCCCAATCGTGTCCCGCGCTCGAGGCCGATGAAGGGCAGGCCGACAAGGTCGGAAGCGGAGATGACCGGCCGTTCGGCCAGCGGATGGTTCGGCGGCAGGACGCAGACCATTTCGCCGGTGTGAACCACCTCATGCGCAATGCCGGGATGATGCGACAGCCCGAGCGCAAAGCCGAGTTCGGCGACCCTGCTCGACACGCCGTCGATAATTCCCTCGTAACGCCGCACATCGAAGAAGACGCGTGTCTGCTGGCGGCGGCGCAGGAAGTCCGATAGAGCGCGTGGAATAATGCTGTAGGCCAGCGGCGGCGTCGCCACGATCGACAGCAGCCCGGTGCGGCACTCCCGCAAGTCGCGCACGCGATTTTCGAGTTTGGCGTGGAGCGCAAAGATCGCTTCGCTTTCCTTGTAGAGCGTCAGCGCCTCGGTGGTTGGAAACAGCCGGTTGTTGACGCGCTCGAACAACGCAAAGCCCGCCTGCGCCTCCATTGCCTTCAGCGCGTTGCTGATCGCCGGTTGCGACAACGCCAGTTCATCCGCCGCTGCCACCGTGGTGCGATGGCGGATCACCGCACGCAGGATCTCCAATTGGCGCAGGTTCATATAACTGCCGGTTATTGTCGCCCCGAAAATATCATAGCACGAGTGATTGCGTTTAGAACTGCGCTTGCGCGTAATCACCTCTGCATCAGGGCGTTATCGCGGCGGGTTCATCCGCCTCTCGAATAAGCAGTCCGCTCAGATTGGAGGCAATGTTGGTTCGAGTTCTCCGCGCGGCCGCCGCCCAGATGGGGCCGACGCAAAAAGCGGATACACGAGAGCATACGCTGGTTCGGATATTGGCATTGCTGGAGGAGGCGGCGGCGCGAGGCGCGACCTTGGTCGTGTTTCCCGAGCTGGCGTTCACGACCTTCTTCCCGCGATGGCTCATCGAAGGCGAAGCGCTCGATCATTACTTCGAGCGTGGCATGCCAAATCCTGCCGTGCAGGCCTTGTTCGATCGCGCCCGGGCGCTCGGCATCGGTTTCTATATCGGCTACGCCGAGCTGACATCGGACGGTCAGCGCTTCAACTGCTCGATCCTGGTCGATAGCGGCGGTGAAATTATCGGGCGCTATCGCAAGGTGCATTTGCCGGGCTCGGTCGAGCCGCGCGACGGCGCCGCCTATCAGCAGCTCGAAAAGCGCTATTTCGAATATGGCGATCTGGGATTCCCGGCCTTCCGGGCTGGACCGGACTGGCGTCACGCGATCATGGGCATGATGATCTGCAACGACCGCCGCTGGCCGGAAGCCTGGCGCGTGCTGGGCCTGCAGGGCGTCGAACTGGTCTGCGTCGGCTACAATTCCGCGGCATACGATCCAAACGGCGGTACCTCCGAAGATGCGGCACTCCGCACCTTCCATTCCAAGCTCGTGACGCAGGCCAACGCCTACATGAATGCCACCTGGGCGATTGCGGTCGCCAAGGCGGGGAGCGAGGACGGCTCCGGGCTGATTGGCGGTTCCTGCATCGTGGATCCCAACGGCCGGATCGTCGCCGAGGCGCAGACGCTCGACGACGAAGTTGTCGTTGCCGACCTCGACCTCGATCTCTGCCGCCAGGGCAAGGACAAGATGTTCAATTTCGCCGCGCACCGGCGGCCGGAACAATACGCCGCAATCACCGAGCGCGCCGGCGTGATCGAGCCGGTGACGCTCGATGCGGTTAAACATCAAGCGGCCGGTCGCGGCGCGGGCTGAAGGAGCTGATATGACGCGTCTCTGGTTCTCCGTTGCTTTCGCCGTGCTCGTTGCTGCGGCACCCGCGCAATCCGCTGAGCTGCCAGATGCGATCAAGCAGGCGGGCGCATTGCGGCTGACGGTCAACTCGACCTACGCCCCGATGGAATATCGTGATCCCACCACAAACCAGCTCGTCGGACTCGATATCGATCTCGCCAACGAACTCGCCAAGCGGCTCGGCGTGAAGATCATCTGGAGCGAAACGCCGTTCGCCGAGCTCATTCCCTCATTGCAGACCAAGCGCGCCGATTTCATCATCAGCGGCATTTCGGACCGCAGCTCGCGGCGCGAAGTCGCCGATTTCATCGACTATCTGGCGACGGGCCCGCAGTTCTTCGTTCTGGCGGAGAATGCGGTGAAGTCTCCCGCCGATCTCTGCGGCAAGAAGGTCGGGACGACGCGCAGCACCAGCTTCCCGGTCGAGATCGAGAAATGGAGCAAGCAGAATTGCGAGACGAACGGCAAGCCGGCCATTCAATATGTTCCGGGCGAAAACAGCATCGATGTCCGCAACCAGCTCAAGCAGGGCCGCATCGACGGCGCGGTGCAGGGCAGTGAAACTTTGCCTTACGCCCAAGGGCAGGAGGCCGGGAAGTACCGCATTGTCGGCGAGCCGTTCGCCACCGGCTATCAGGGCATCATGTTCCGGAAAGACGATGCCGCGCTGCGCGAAGTGGTGACGGAGCATCTCGCGGCCATGATCGCCGACGGCTCCTACAAGGCCATTCTCGACAAATACGGGCTGGGCGCGAACGCGGTCGCTCAGCCGATGATGAACGCGTCCACGCAATGAGGGCGGCGCCCACACTTGCGGAGGGCTTTCCCGATCTTTCGGGGGTGACGGTTGCGCGTCAGGCACATTGGGGGCGCTGGCTCGCCGCGGCGGCGATTCTCGTCGTGCTGGCGGCGATCGGTCGCGCCTTCGTCAACGGTCAGATCGAGTGGAGCTATGTCAGCCGTTTCCTGACCGCAAAGGTGATCCTCGAGGGCATCATCAACACCATGGTGATGGCGGTGCTCGCGATGGCCCTCGGCATCGTTTTGGGCGTCATCGTCGCCATCATGCGGCTCTCGTCCAATCCGGTTCTGGCGTCCGTCGCCGCCGGCTATACGTGGCTGTTCCGCGGCACGCCACTGATCCTTCAACTGCTGCTGTGGTTCAACCTCGCGCTGGTGTTTCCGACAATCGGCATTCCGGGCCTGTGGTCGGCGCGGGCGGTCGATGTCATGACGCCGTTTCTGTCCGCGCTGCTTGGCCTCGGCATCAACCAGGGCGCCTACACGTCCGAGGTGATGCGGGCGGGCATGCTGTCGGTCGATGCCGGACAATACGAGGCGGCGCAGGCGATCGGGATGGGGCGGCTGCGCGCGCTGCGCCGGATCATCCTGCCGCAGGCGATGCGGGTGGTGATCCCTCCGCTCGGCAACGAGTTCATCGGCATGGTGAAGGCGACGTCGCTGGCCAGCGTCATCCAGTATCCGGAGCTGCTGCACAGCGCCGAGAATATCTATTACGCGAATTCGCGCGTGATCGAACTCCTGATCGTCGCCGGCTTCTGGTATCTGCTCGTGGTGTCGATTTTGACGCCGCTGCAGATGCTTCTCGAGCGACGTTTTGCGCGCGGCGCGGCGCAGGTCGCCCGATGACCCGACCCCTCGTCGCCGTCCGTTCGGTCAGCAAGAATTTCGGGGAGTTTTGCGCCCTCGATCGTGTCTCGCTGGACGTCCGGGCAGGCGAGGTGCTCTGCCTGATCGGCGCGTCGGGATCGGGCAAGACGACGCTCCTGCGCTGTATCAATCAGCTTACGTCGGCCGACAGCGGCGGCATCTGGCTGGATGGCGAGCTGTTGGGCGTACGGGAAGAAGGCGGGCGATTGCACCGCCTCACCGAACGGCAGATCGCGCGCCAGCGCCTGAAGACGGGCATGGTGTTTCAGCGTTTCAACCTGTTCCCGCACAAGACCGCGCTTGAAAATATCACCGAAGGTCCGGTGCAGGTGCAGGGCCGCAGTAAGCAGGACGCGCGGGCGGAGGCGATGGAGCTTCTCGGGCGCGTTGGACTCGCGGCGAAGGCCGATGCCTATCCCTCACAGCTTTCCGGCGGGCAGCAGCAGCGGGTGGCGATTGCCCGCGCGCTCGCCATGAAGCCGATGCTGATGCTGTTCGACGAGCCAACCAGCGCCCTCGATCCCGAACTGGTCGGCGAGGTGCTCGCCGTCATGAAGGAGCTGGCCCGCAGCGGCATGACGATGATGGTGGTGACGCACGAACTCGGTTTTGCACGCGAGGTGGCCGATACTGTCGTCTATATGGACCATGGCGCGATCGTGGAGTCCGGGCCTGCGGCCGAGGTTCTCGGCAAGCCCCGTGAAGTACGCACCCAGTCGTTTCTTTCCGCGGTGATCTGATGGAGCCATTGTCATGATGAAATTTTTTCTCGCTGCCGCGCTGACTTGCGCCGCTGTCGCTCCGGCCATCGCGGTCGAAGTGCCACCGGAAATTGCCAAGCAGGGCAGTATCAAGGTCGCCATCGTACCGAACTATCCACCCCTGGAATTCAAGGACCCTGCGACCAACGCGCTGACCGGCTTCGACGTCGAGCTTGGCGAGGCGCTCGGTAAGAAGCTCGGCATCAAGATCGACTGGCAGCAAACCAGTTTCGACCAGATGATGCCTGCGATTGCGACGGGCAGGGTGGATGCGATCCTGTCCGGCATGACTGACATGGCGAGTCGGCAGGACACGGCGACCTTCGTCGACTACCTGCGCAATGGCCCTCGGTTTTTCGTGCAGCAATCGCGCGCCGCCGAGTTCAAGGATATGACGGCAGTCTGCGGCAAGAAGGTCGGCGCCAGCCGGCGCACGTCGTTTCCGAAGCTGATCGCCACCTGGAGCGATGCCCATTGCGGCGGCAACCCGATTCAGTTCGTCGGCACCGAAGGATCGGCCGATGCCCGGACCCAGCTCAGGCAGGGGCGGATCGACGCGGCGGTCCAGGGCGGCGAGACGCTGCCCTACATGATGGACCTCGAGCCAGGGACTTATGTTCCGGTTGGCGATGTGTTCGCGGTCCAGTTCACTGGACTTGCCTTGAACATCAAAGAGAAGGCGCTGCAGCAGGCGGTCGTGGAGGCCATTGACGCCTTGATCGCTGATGGCACCTACCGTGCCCTGCTGGCGAAATGGAAATTGACCGACTACGGCGTAGAGAAAGCGACCATCAATGCTGGACAGTAAAGCGCTTGCGAGCATTCCGCTCACCCCCGCGAACACCGCACCGCCGGCCCCGGACTATCCCTGGCCCAAGCCCTATACCTCGGCGATGTTCCTCTCGTTCGACGTGGACGCGGAGAGCGCATGGACCAGCAAGGACGCAGCCCACGCCCAGCGCCTCATCACCATGAGTTATGGCGGCTACGAGGCGCGCGTCGGCACGCCAAAGCTTCTTGAGCTGCTCGACCAGCTTGATTTGAAGGCGACGTTCTTCGTCACCGGCTGGTCGGTGGATGCACATCCGGCGATGGCGGAGGCCATTCTGAAGGCCGGCCATGAGATCGGCCATCATGGCTACCACCATCTGCTGCCGGACCCGGGCGACCCCTGGATCGAGGAGGAACTGGAGCGGGGTTTTGAGGTGCTGAAGCGTCGGCTCGGCGTCAAGCCGATCGGCTATCGGGCGCCTTACGGCGAATTCACCGAGGAACTGCGTGTGGCGCTGGTGCGCCACGGCATCGTCTACACCTCCTCGTTTCGCGACGACGTGCGGCCTTACCGCCATCGTCTTGCGGACGGCAGGCCGGGCACGATCGAGCTTCCCGTGACCGCAAGCTACGACGACTGGATGCACGGGCTGTCCGCCCGATTCAGCCCGCGACCGATCTTTCCCAAGGAGCATGTGCTCTCGATCTGGAAGGATGAACTCGACGAGGTCAGGGATTGGGGTGCGATGGTCACGACCGTGCTGCATCCGCAATGCAGCGGCCGTCCGATGCGGCTTCGGTTGCTGCGGGAATTTCTCACCTACGCCAAGTCCTGCCCCGATCTGTGGATCACCACGGGAGAGGCGATCGCGGCGAATTTCAGAAGTCACGAAGCCGCGGCCAGCTGAGAGCCGTTGCGAGTCGGTCCAGGAGTAATCGATGCTCGTTTCCCGTCGTTCACTGCTAAAGGCTGCTGCCGCTGCGCCGGCGTTGTCGCTGCCGGGAATCCTGCGGGCGCAATCACAGACCACGCTGCGCTTCATTCCGGTGATCGACCTGACCTTTGTCGATCCGATCTACTCCACGGCCCAGGTTTCCCGGAACCATGGCTTCATGGTCTACGACACGCTCTACGGCATGAACTCGGCGCTCGAGGTCTCGCCGCAGATGGTGTCCGGGCATGTCGTGTCCAACGATGAGCGGCAGTGGGACCTGACGCTGCGCGACGGCCTACTATGGCATGACGGCGAGCGCGTCCTGGCGCGCGATTGCGTCGCGAGCATACGCCGGTGGGCCGCCCGTGACGGGTTCGGCGCCGAACTGATGGCCGCAACCGACGAACTGTCGGCGCCCGACGACCGCACCATCCGCTTTCGGCTGAGCAGGCCGTTTCCTCTATTGCCCGCGGCGCTCGGCAAGGCCGCGATCCAGGCGGCGTTCATGATGCCGGAGCGGCTGGCGACCCAGGATCCGTTCAAGCCGCTGAGCGAAGTAGTGGGCAGCGGTCCGTTCCGCTTCATCGCGGACGAGCGCGTGCAGGGCGCGCGCAACGTCTACGCCCGCTTCGACCGCTATCAGCCCCGTCAGGACGGCAAGCCCGATTGGACCGCCGGTCCCAAGATCGTTCATTACGACCGTGTGGTCTGGACGACCATGCCGGATGCCGCGACTGGCGTGGCCGCGCTGCAAACGCGTGAGCAGGATTGGCAGGAAACGACGCCGCACGACCTGCTGCCGGTGCTGAAGCGCACCAATGGCATCACGACGCGGATTCTCGATCCGCGCGGTTATACCTGCATGATGCGCGTCAACCATCTGCAGCCGCCATTCGACAACCCGGCCATTCGCCGCGCACTGCTCGGCGCGATCGACCAGTCCGCCTTCATGACGGCGGTCGCCGGCGATGATCCCGCCTATCAGTCTTCGCCGATCGGCTTCTTTGCGCCGGATACGCCGATGGCAAGCGATGTCGGGCTCAACGTGTTCCGTGGGCCGCGCGACATGGCCAAGGTCAAGGCGGACCTGAAAGCCGCCGGCTACAATGGCGAGAAGGTCGTTCTGCTCGTCCCCACCAACTCGGTTGCACAAAAGCCGCTCGGCGACATCGCGGCCGACATGCTGCAGCAGGCCGGCATGAACGTCGAATATGCCGGCCTCGATTTCGGCGTGGTGCTGCAGCGGCAGTTGAAGAAGGAACCCGTCGCGCAGGGCGGCTGGAGCGCCGGCGTCGGCAACTGGCAAGGCATCGATTGGCTGAACCCTGCGGGCAATTCAAACCTGCGCGGCGACAGCAAGGTGGCCGGCTGGTACAAGAGCGAGAAGATGGGGGCGCTGCGCAGCCAGTGGCTCGCCGCCCGTAATCTTGCCGAGCAGCAGCGCATCTGCCGCGATATCCAGGCCTTGTCGTTCGAGGAGATTCCTTATTTCCCGATCGGCCAGTATAAACAACCGACAGCCTACCGCTCGAACATCACCGGCATCCTCGATGGCACCGCCGTATTCTGGAATGTGAAACCGGCATGAGCACGATTGCGATCTTCGGCAGCTATGTGTTGTCGCGAAAGGATGGCGCGCAGGAGGTGCTGCGCGATCACTGGGTGTTGCTGGAGGGCAGGCGGATCGCCGCCGTCACGCGCGACCGGCCGTCCGCCAACGAAGTGTTCGACAGGCCGGGCCGCTTCGTGCTGCCCGGACTTCTGAACCTGCACAACCACTGCTTCAGCGAAGCCGTCGCCCGGACACATACCGAGGACGGCAATGGCCGCCGGAACAACCAGAGCATCGTCTACACGGTGCTGCTGCCGCTGACCAAGCGCGGCGCCGATCTGTTGTCGCCGTCGGAACGGCTCGCCGTTGCGCGGCTCGGCATTCTGCAATTGCTGAAGGGCGGCGCCACCACCGTCATGGAGCCGTTCCGCAACACCATCCCTGAAATGTTCGACGCCGCCGAGGAAATGGGAATCCGCTTCTATGGCGCGCCGTATTTGTTTTCGACCTCGGATGCCAAGGCGGGTCCCGATGGCGTGGTGCGTTACGCGGGCGATGATGGCCAGGCTGACATGAACACCTGGAATGCGCTCTATCAGCGCTGGAATGGCCGCAGCGACGGTCGGATCGGCCTTGCGATGAGCCCGCACGCGACTGACACGTGCGGCCCGGATCTCTTGCGGGCGTGTGCCGCCCGGGCGCGCGAACTCGATGTTCCCATCACCACCCATCTCGCGCAAAGCCAGGCCGAAGTCGCGACCATCGGCAGCCGTCACGGCGGTCGCACGCCGGCCGAATATCTCGATTGGCTGGGCCTTCTGGCGCCTGATCTCATGGCCGCGCACTGCATCGCGAGCACCGATGGCGATTTGAAGCTGATGGCGGCGAGGGGCGCCACGGTGCTGAACTGCCCGCGCGTGTTTGCGCGCGCCGGCGTTACCGCAGCGTTCGGCCGGTTCGCGGAGCACGGCGTCCGGACCGTGGTCGGAACCGACGGCTACAACATGGACCTGCTCGGCGAGCTCAATGCCGCATCGATGATCTCGAAGATAGCGTCCGCGCGCGCGGATGTTGCCAATGCACCGGAGCTGATCGAGTCGGTTACAGCAACCGCGGCTGATGTCATCAAGCGGCCGGACCTCGGGACGATCGCGCCGGGCGCAACCGCCGATCTCACCGTCGTCGATCTGACCCATCCCCATCTGCAGCCATTGTTCGACCCACGGCGCGGGCTCGTTGCGCTCGGCAACCGCGCCAATATCGATCAGGTCATCGTTGACGGGCGTGTGCTGATCGATGCAGGCCGGTACATTCATGGCGACGAGACCGCGATAACGTCGGCTGGGTCTGCGGCGATCGGCAAAATCTGGGACTTGCCGGAAGCCCAGGCGGCCTTCAATGGTTGACGGCTAATCGGCATACGTACGGTCTGGAGATTGTAATGCCTTACGACTTGATCCTGCGCGGCGGCCGGGTGATCGATCCCTCGCAGAAGCTCGACGCCGTGATGGATGTCGCCTTTGCGGGCGGCAAGGTGGCCATGGTCGGAAGCGAGCTCAAGGCCGATCCCGGAACCGACGTGCGCGACGCCTCGGGTTACATCGTCACTCCCGGTCTGATCGATCTGCACACCCATGTCTATTGGGGCGGCACTTCGCTGGGCATCGATGCCGAGGAGTTCTGCCGCACCTCCGGCGTCACCACGGCGGTCGACACCGGCAGCGCCGGTCCGGGCAATTTTGCCGGCTTCCGCAAGCACGTCATCGAGCCGAGCCAGGTCCGCATTCTGGCCTATCTGCACGTCTCCCACGCCGGCATCTACGGCTTTTCGCACCGCGTCATGGTCGGCGAGAGCCAGGAGCTGCGGTTGATGAACCCGGTCGACGCCGTCAAGGTCGCCGAGCAAAACCGCGACCTCATCGTCGGCATCAAGGTGCGGGTGGGGCTCCACGCCTCGGGTACCTCCGGGATCGTGCCGCTCGACATCGCGCTCGAGGTCGCCCAGGAGGTCGGCATGCCGCTGATGGCGCATATCGATCATCCGCCGCCGAGCTATGAGGAGGTGCTCGCCCGCCTGCGCCCGGGCGACGTTCTCACCCACGCGTTCCGGCCGTTTCCCAACACGCCCGCCACGGCCCAGGGCACGGTGAAGCGGGTGGTGCTGGAGGCGCGCGAACGCGGCGTGTTGTTCGATATCGGCCACGGTAAAGGCTCATTCGCCTTCAAGACTGCCCGCGCAATGCTGGCCAATGGTTTCTACCCGGACACCATTTCCTCTGATGTCCATACCCTGTGCATCGACGGGCCGGCATTCGATCAGGTGACGACGATGTCCAAATTTCTGTGCATGGGCATGCCGCTTTCCGATGTGGTCGCAGCCTCGACCGTGAATGCGGCGATGGCGCTGCGGCGTCCCGAACTCGGCAGCCTCAAGCCGGGAAGCGTGGGAGATGCCACCCTGATCTCGGTCCAGCAGGGCCAGTTCGACTATTGCGACGTCGTCGGCGAACATCTGATCGGCGACCGCAAGATCGTCTCCGAAGGTGTCGTCATTGCCGGTCGTTGGTGGCACCCGATGGAGTCGTCGAAATTCAAGCCGTCCGCGGGTTAGGTAGAACCGCTGGGGCGGGCCGTGCTGGCATACCACTTGCAAGCAAAAGGAGACTGATTGGCATCGGTTTGACTGGTCCGCTTCACCCCGAGCGGCGTCGAACCTCCGGCCAACAAATTGGCCGGACCCGCCATGACAACCCGAGACTGGGAGGCTTCCATGGATCGCAGGACTGTGTTGAAGGGATTGGCCGGTGTAAGCGGCCTGGCGGTGACGGGCGGCCTTTCGATGCCGGCCCTTTCTCAAGGCGCTGCCGCGCGCACTTTACGGTTTGTGCCGCAGGCCAACCTCGCGAATTTCGACCCGATCTGGGGGACACAGTACGTCGTACGCAACGCCGCCGCGATGGTGTGGGACACCCTCTATGGCGTCGACGCCACGCTGCAGCCGCAGCGCCAGATGGTCGAGTCCGAGGAGGTGTCCGATGACGGCCTGGTCTGGACCTTTCGGCTCCGGCCGGGACTCAAGTTCCATGACGGCGAGCCGGTGCTGAGCAAGGACGTGGTGGCGAGTCTGACGCGCTGGTCCGCGCGAGATCCCATGGGTTTGATGCTCAAGGCGATCCAGAACGAGCTGACCGCCGTCGATGACCGGACCTTCAAATGGGCGCTGAAGGCGCCTTATCCGAAGATGCTGCTGGCGTTGGGCAAGAACAGCACGCCCTGCGCCTTCATCATGCCGGAGCGGATCGCCCAGACCGATCCGTTCAAGCAGATCCCCGACTATGTCGGCTCGGGGCCGATGAAGTTCGCGAAGGGCGAATGGGTGCCAGGCGCCAAGGCGGTATTCGAAAAGTTTGCCGATTACGCGCCGCGGCAGGAGAAGGCATCCTGGCTCGCTGGCGGCAAGCAGATGCTGGTCGACCGCATCGAATGGGTGGTGATCCCGGATCCTGCGACGGCTGCGGCCGCGCTGCAGAACGGCGAGGTCGACTGGTGGGAAAGCCCCATCACCGATCTCGTGCCGTCGCTCAAGAAGAACCGCAACATCAACGTCGACATCGCCGATCCGCTCGGCAACATCGGCTCATTCCGGATGAACCATCTGTATCCGCCCTTCAACGATGTGAAGGTGCGACGTGCCGTGCTTACGGCGCTAAGCCAGGAAGACTATATGCGTGCGCTGGTCGGCGACGATAACGCGCTCTGGAAGCCGCTGCCGGGCTTCTTCACGCCGGACACGCCGCTCTACACGGAAGAGGGCGGCGAGATATTGAAGGGCAAGCGCGATCTCGCAATGGCAAAAAAGCTGCTGGCCGAGAGCAGCTATTCCGGCCAGCCGGTGACCTGCGTCGTGGCACAGGATCAACCGATCACCAAGGCGCAGGGCGATGTCACCGCCGATCTGTTGAAGCAGATGGGCATGAACGTCGATTTCGTCGCGACCGATTGGGGTACGGTCGGCTCTCGCCGCGCCCAGAAAACACCGCCGGGCCAGGGCGGCTGGGGGATGTTTCACACCTGGCACGCGGGCGCGGATTGCGTCAATCCGGCGGTCTACAACGCCGTTCGTGGCACCGGCGACAAGGCGTGGTTTGGCTGGCCCACCAGCGCGAATGTGGAAAAGGAAGTCGCGGCCTGGTTCGAGGCGAAGAATCTGGATGAGGAGAAGGCCGCGGTGAAGCGCCTCAACAAGGCGGCGCTCGAGGATGTCGTCTATGCACCGACCGGCTTCTTCCTGAGCTACACGGCGTGGCGCAAGAACGTCTCGGGCATCGCGAAGGGGCCGTTGCCCTTCTTCTGGGACGTATCGAAGACCGCATGATGGCGCAGTAAAACCACATGGTCTCGTATATCCTACGGCGCGTACTCTCGACCTTGCCCGTGATGGGGATCGTTGCGCTGTTCGTCTTCAGCCTGCTCTACATCGCGCCGGGCGATCCGGCCGCGGTGATCGCGGGCGACCAGGCGAGCCCCGCCGACGTTGAGCGCATTCGCCAGAGCCTCGGCCTCGACCGGCCGTTCCTGGTCCAGTTCGGCAGCTGGCTCTGGAACATCGTGCACGGCGATCTCGGCACCTCGATCTTCACCAACCTGCCGGTCGCCAAGATGATTGCGCAGCGCATCGAGCCGACATTCTCGCTGATGGCGATCACGCTCGTCCTGACCATCTTTGTCGCGGTGCCGCTCGGCGTCGTGGCGGCATGGAAGGCGGGAAGCTGGGTGGACCGCACCATCATGGCGTTCGCCGTGTTCGCCTTCTCGCTTCCCGTCTTTGTCGTCGGATACGTCCTTGCCTATGTGTTCGCGCTGCAGTTCGAATGGCTTCCCGTGCAGGGCTACACGCCGTTGGCGGCAGGCCTTTGGCCATGGCTGCAGAATCTCATTCTTCCCGCCCTGGCCCTCGGCTCGGTCTATATCGCGCTGATCGCGCGCATTACCCGGGCCTCCATGCTCGAGGTGCTGCAGCAGGATTATGTCCGCACCGCACGCGCCAAAGGCCTCGGGCAACAGAACATCCTGTTCGTTCATGCCCTGAAAAACGCAGCCGTTCCAATCGTGACGGTGATCGGTATCGGCATTGCGCTGCTGATCGGCGGCGCGGTGGTGACCGAAAGCGTGTTCGCCATTCCCGGCCTCGGCCGGCTGACGATCGACGCGATCCTGCGCCGCGATTATCCGGTCATCCAGGGCATCGTCCTGCTGTTCAGCTTTCTCTATGTGCTCGTCAACCTGATGGTCGACGTCGTCTACACCCTGGTCGATCCGAGGATCCGCTATTGAGCATCTCCACTACCAGCACGTCACCGGTGCCGCCGGGTCTCGTCATCGCGCCGCAACTGCCGGACCTGCTGGTGCCCGTGGCAATCCGGCGCGGCGTGTTCGGCTTCCTGCGCAATCATCCGACGGTTGCGATCGGCGGCGCCTTGCTGCTCTGCCTCGTATTGGTCGGGATATTCGCGCCCTGGCTCGGGACCGTCGATCCCACCGCGCTCGCACCCGCCAAGCGTACACGCCTGCCTTCGGCGGAATATTGGTTCGGCACAGACCTGCTGGGCCGCGACATCTATTCGCGCGTGCTCTACGGGGCGCGGGTCTCGCTCACCGTAGGCCTGTCGGTGGCGGTGCTATCCTCGCTCGCCGGTCTCGCCATCGGCCTGGTCTCGGGCTTCGTGCGATGGGCGGACAGCATTCTGATGCGTTTCATGGACGGCTTGATGTCGATACCGCCGATCCTGCTCGCGGTCGCGCTGATGGCGTTGACGCGCGCCAGCGTCGGCAATGTCATCCTGGCCATTACGATTGCTGAAATCCCGCGCGTCTCGCGGCTGGTGCGCAGCGTCGTGCTGTCGCTGCGCGAACAGCCCTATGTGGACGCCGCGACAGCTTCCGGCACGCGAACGCCGATGGTCATCCTGCGCCACATCCTGCCCAACACGCTGGCGCCGATGCTGGTTCAGGCAACCTATATCTGCGCCAGCGCCATGATCGTGGAGTCGATCCTCTCCTTTATCGGCGCCGGCACGCCGCCCACCATTCCGTCCTGGGGCAACATCATGGCCGAGGGCAGGGCGCTGTGGCAGGTCAAGCCCTACATCGTATTCTTTCCCGCCGCGTTCCTGTCCGTCACCGTCCTTGCCGTCAACCTGCTCGGCGACGGCCTGCGTGACGCGCTCGATCCGCGAATGGCCAAGAGCCTGTGATGGCATTGCTCGAAGTCCAGAACCTGCAGACCCATTTCCGTACCCCGGAGGGCATCAACCGGGCGGTCGACGGCGTCTCCTTTCATGTCAATGAAGGCGAGACACTCGCCATCGTCGGCGAATCCGGCTGCGGCAAGTCGGTCACCTCGATGTCGCTGATGCGGCTCATCGCCGAACCGCCAGGCAAGATCGCGGGCTCCATCCGCTTCCAGGGCACGGATCTGCTGCAACTCTCCGAACGCGAGATGCGCGCCATCCGCGGCAACGAAATTTCGATGATCTTCCAGGAACCGATGACGAGCCTCAACCCGGTGCTGACGGTCGGCCGTCAGATCGGGGAGACTCTGCGGATGCACCAGGGGCTCGACAAGCAGGCGGCCGAAGCGCGCGCCATCGAGATGCTGACATTGGTCGGCATCCCCGAGCCGGCGCGGCGCGTGCGCGAATATCCGCATCAGCTTTCCGGCGGCATGCGGCAGCGCGTGATGATCGCCATGGCGCTCGCCTGCAATCCAAAGCTTTTGATCGCCGATGAGCCGACCACGGCGCTTGACGTCACGATCCAGGCGCAGATCCTGCAATTGATGCTGGACCTCAAGCGCCGTGTCGGCGCGGCGATTGTCCTGATCACCCATGATCTCGGCGTGGTCGCTGAGATCGCCGAGCGCGTCATGGTCATGTATGCCGGCCGCAAGGTCGAGGAGGCGCCGGTGGCCGAGTTGTTCCGCTCGCCCCGCCATCCCTATACGCAGGGCCTGCTTGGCGCGGTGCCCAAGCTCGGCTCCTCGCTCACTGGCGCGGCGCGGCGTCTCGCCGAGATTCCGGGGCAGGTGCCCAGCCTCAAGGGTCGGATCGAGGGCTGCGTCTTTGCCGGGCGCTGTGCGCTGGCGACCGATCTTTGCCGGCAGGTTGCGCCGGGTCTTGAAGAGAAGGGACCTCGCCACATCGCCGCCTGCCACTACGCGCGCAAGGAGGCGGCCGCCGCATGAGCGCACCACTGCTCCAGGTCAACGATCTCAAGAAGCATTTTCCGGTCCGCGGCGGCCTGTTCAGCCGCAAGTCCAACTGGGTCTATGCGGTGGACGGCGTCTCCTTTGAAGTCGAGCGCGGCGAGACGCTGTCGCTCGTCGGCGAGTCCGGCTGCGGCAAATCGACGGTCGGTCGGGCCATCCTGCGGCTGTTCGATATCACCGCCGGCCAGGTCGTGCTGGATGGCCAGCGTATCGACCGTCTTTCACCCGGCAGCCTGCGCGGCATGCGCCGCCGCGTCCAGGTGGTGTTTCAGGACCCATTCTCCAGCCTCAATCCGCGCATGCGCGTCCGCGATATCCTGGCCGAGCCGATCCGCAATTTCGGCCTCGCCAAATCTTCCGCCGAACTCGAGGCCAAGGTTGCGGCGCTGATGGACACCGTACGCCTGCCGCGCGACGCGCTGGGCCGCCGGCCGCACGAATTCTCGGGCGGCCAGCGCCAGCGCATCGGCATCGCCCGGGCGCTTGCCGCCGAGCCCGAACTGATCGTCTGCGACGAGGCGGTTTCGGCGCTCGACGTCTCCGTCAAGGCGCAGATCGTCAATCTGCTGCAGGATCTGCAGCGGGAGTTCGGCCTCGCGCTGCTCTTCATCAGCCATGATCTCGCGATCGTCGAGCATATGACGCACCGTGTCGCCGTCATGTATCTCGGCAAGATCGTCGAGATGGCGCCGAGGCAGCAAATCTTCACCGCGCCGAGGCATCCCTACACCAAGGCCCTGCTGTCAGCCGTGCCGGTGCCGGAGCCCGGGGCCATTCGCAACCCGATCATCCTGAAGGGCGACGTGCCGAGCCCGATCAATCCGCCCAGCGGCTGCCGCTTCCACACCAGGTGCCCATACGTCTTCGACCGCTGCCGGACGGAAGAGCCGGAGCTTCGGTTGGCCGAAGGCGGTCAATGGGTGGCGTGTCATCTCGAGAAACTGCCGGATGCGCCGGGAGCCGCTCACTGATCCTGCGGCTGATTGGTCGCTAATCTACTTCGTGCCGTAGGCGCGGTCGCCGGCGTCGCCGAGACCCGGCACGATGTAGCCGTTGCCGTCCAGCCCGTCGTCGATCGCCGCCAGCCAGATCGGAACATCCGGGTGAATGCCGCGCATGCGCTCAACGCCTTCCGGCGCGCCAATGAGACATACCTGCCGGATGTCGTTCGCACCACGCTCTTTTAGCCGGTCGACCGCGGCGACTGCGGAGTTCCCCGTTGCCAGCACCGGCGAGATCACGATCACCAGCCGCTCGTGCAGATCGCTCGGCGCCTTGAAGAAATATTCCACGGCGGTGAAGGTTTCCGGTTCGCGGTACAGGCCGATATGCGCGATGCGCGCGGTCGGCACCAGGTCGAGCATGCCCTCCGCGAAGGTCACGCCGGCGCGCAGCACCGGCGCGAACACCAGCTTCTTGCCCGCGATCTGCGGCGACTTCATCTGCGCCAGCGGCGTCTCGATTTCGATGTCGGCCAGCGGCAGGTCGCGCGTGACCTCGTAACACAGCAGCATCCCGATCTCCTTGAGGAGTTCGCGAAACGACTTGGTCGAAATATCCTTCTTCCGCAGCAGCGTCAGCTTGTGCTGTATCAGCGGGTGATTAACGATCGTAACGCCGTCCATGTCTATGACCTCGGATCTAGAAAACCGTGCCGTCGCTGATGACCCTCACCGGAGGCGACGCGTCGGCGCGGCGTTCGCGCGCCAGCCGTCGTCCCGCAGCCCATGTGCCGCCTTCGAGGATTTTCGCCAGCGGCATCGATGTGGCGTCGCGTCCAAGCCGCTGCCGCAAACTGTCGGCGATGCGGTCGAGCAGCGCCACCGTCAGTGCGCGCCATTCCACGACAAGCGGTGAGGCGACCTCGTGCTCTCGCTGCGCATCTTCCGGATCGCGGAACACGAGCACGCCGCTATCGACGAACAGCCCGCCATTGCGATATTCGGCAAGGCCGGTCAGGCCATCGATATCGGTCACGTCGATGCCGGACGCCTGCAGCGGCTCGATAAGGGAATAGGCCAGCCATTGCGAGAGCTTGTGCAGCGGCACCAGACCGCTGGTCGCGTCCGCGGTTATCAACGCCGGATGCCGCCAGCAGTCGCCGAGCGCGATCCCGCCCAGTGTCAGCCGCGACGGCCAGATCGGTCCGAGTTGTTGCAGGAGCTCCGTTAAAATCATGGGGGCGGGTAGCTTTCCACCTTCCGCCAGCATTGCAAGCCGGTCGAACAGGCCGCCGGGCCGCGGCGTGTCGTGGCTGCCGAAGACATCCGGTTTCGAAGCGACCAGCCGGCCCAGGCGGCGCAACAGGTCGGCGCGGCCGTCGGTCCCGACCAGCGGATTGGCTTCCGAGACCTGCATGCCGCGTTCGAGGTCGGCAACGCCAAGATTCGCGAGCGCGTCGGCATCGGCGCGCAAGGGCTCAAGGCGGTTGGCAGAGAACGCGCCGGCGGCGAACATGGCAAGGCTGGCCAGTCCCAGACCTTCCGAACGGCCGATGGCCGATCCGGTCTTCGGATCGCGGTAGTGCCACGATGGACCGGCGCCGGCATCGAGGAAGACGCTGACGATGGCCAGATCGAATTCAGCCCGGGCGCGGGCCGCGCGATCGGGCCAGTCGGTCCGGTCGGCGACGGCAGCCCATCGATTGTCGCCGCCCGTGACGAAGTGCCGCCAGCGCGAATGGAACGGCACGTCGAACGAAGGGTAGGCCTTGCGCGTCGTTTCCAGCACCAGATCGACGGCGCCATCGAGGCGATCGAGATCGATGCGGAAGTTCGGCAGCTTGTCTTCAAGGCCGATCGCGAGCATGCGGTGGGCGCGCTCGCGGACCGCTTTCGCGCTCAACAACGTCAACGCGGCTGACGCCTCCGGGTTGGCAAGGGACAAGGCCGCCGCCTCTCTCAATATTTTTCGAGCGGACGGCCGACCGGGTTATCCGCTTGCTGCGGCTCGGGCGTGTAGTAACCCGCGGCCTTCTTTGCCGCGATTTCCACGTGCGCGTCGGCCGGGATCATGTCATCGGGAATCGGCACGCGCTCGACGATTTCGATGCCCTGGCCGGTCAGCGCATCGTATTTCATGTCGCTCATGGAAACGAAACGGTCGATCCGCTTCAGGCCGAGCCAGTGCACGACATCCGGCATCAGTTGCTGGAATCGGGCGTCCTGCACGCCGGCGACGCATTCGGTGCGCTCGAAATACTGGGCGGCCGCGTCGCCGCCTTCCTGACGCTTGCGGGCGTTATAGACCAGAAATTTCGTCACTTCGCCGAGCGCGCGGCCTTCCTTGCGATTGTAGATGATGATGCCGAGCCCGCCGCCCTGGCCGGCGCGTGCGCATTCCTCGATGCCGTGAATCAAATAGGGGCGGCAGGTGCAGATGTCGGAGCCAAACACATCGGAGCCGTTGCATTCGTCATGCACGCGGCAGGTTATTTTGGTCGTGTGGTCCGGCAGCTTGCTGACGTCGCCGAACAGATAGGCTGTCGTGCCGCCGATCGGCGGCAGAAACACCTGCAGGTCGGGCCGCGTCACCAGTTCAGGAAACATGCCTGCGGTCTGCTCGAACAACTGCCGGCGCAGATTGTTCTCGGTGGTGGCGAAGCGTGCCGCCAGGCCAGGCAGATGCCAGACCGGGTCGATCGCGATCTTGACCACGGAGACGCTGCCATTCTTGTGCACGACCTCGCCATCCTGCTTGAGCCGTCCGGCTTCGATCGCAGCCTGCAGTTCGGGCAGATCAAGGCGGGCGCGCGTGATGGCGATACTCGGACGGATGTCGATGCCTTCAGCGATCTCGCTCGCGAACGTTTCCGCGGCAAGATGTCCCCATGGATCGAGCGAGACGATCCGCTGCGGCTCGGTCCATTGCGGAAACGGCCCGATCGTCTCTGCAGGGTGGGTATTGGTCAGGTCCGGGCGCTTGAGGGGATCGAGTGCGCCCGACGAGACGGCGAGTGCGCGGTAGACCGAATAGGAGCCGCCATGCGTGCCGATCACGTTACGGTCGGCCGGGCGTGACACCGTGCCAATAATCGGACCGCGCTCGCGCGCGCTGGCCGCGCCCCAGGCGATAGGGAATTTGAGCTTGGCACCCGGTGCCGGGTGCGACGTAATGCGAATATGATCAATCCGATTGGAACGAGTCATCGCCACGAACCCTGAAACGGCGACGGCCCGCCTAAGCAGACGGGCCTGGTCACCAACAATTAAATCTCAGCAGCGGTTGCGGCTGAGACAGTAGTATAATCACATTTCGAGCCGGCACAACGACGATTTGAACACGGTACCGTTAGGGCCACCTCGGTCTTTATAGGGGTACCTCAGTCGTTAACCCTTTCGGCGGGGGCCGCGCCTGCCGGTTGCTGCGCCGCCGCAAGCCGTCGCCGAACGGTGGGATCACCGGTCGTGCGCTTGGCGCACGTGATCAGGCGGGGCACGCGAGCCCGCACCAAAGCCCGTCGTTTCGTTGCGTTTGCAATCGTTGCCGCATCAGAACTTCCGGTCACGGGTTGTGAGCAGAAACGCAGAACTGACGTGCATCGCGCAGGCCGTCTCCGCAATTGACTTCGCGTGAACCAAAACTTTAACTGCCGACTTCGGTCGAGCCGGAGGAGATTCCGGGCTCTGCAGGCTGCTGCATTTTCATGCACGCGCCGCCTCAAATGGAAGCATCCAGAAAGTTGTTCATGCGCGTCATCAACGTTGCCGCCGCCCAGTTGGGGCCGATCCAGAAAGCCGACAGCCGCGAAGCGGTCGTCAAGCGCATGATCGCGCTGATGGATGAAGCCAAGGCGAAGGGTGCCGATCTGATCGTCTATCCGGAGCTCGCGCTCACCACCTTCTTCCCGCGCTGGTACATGGAAGATCAGGCCGAGGTCGACACCTGGTTCGAACGCGAGATGCCGAATGCGGCGACAAGGCTCTTGTTCGAGCGCGCCGCTCACCATCAGATTGCAATGAACTTCGGCTATGCCGAGCTGACGCCGGATGGGCATCATTTCAACACCTGCATCCTCACCGACAAATCCGCTAAAATTGTCGGAAAGTACCGCAAGGTTCATCTGCCCGGTCATTCGGAGTTCGACACGAAGCGCGCATTCCAGCATCTGGAAAAGCGCTACTTCGAGCCGGGCGATCTCGGCTTCAACGTCTGGCGCGCGCTCGGCGGCATCTTCGGCATGGCGGTCTGCAACGACCGGCGCTGGCCGGAGACCTATCGCGTGATGGGCCTGCAGGGCGTCGAGATGGTGCTGATCGGCTACAATACGCCCTCGGTCAATGCCGAGAAGAGCGAGGAGGGGCCTGCGAAGCGGCTGTTTCACAATCGGCTCTCCGCGCAGGCCGGTGCCTACCAGAACTCGACCTGGGTTGTCTGCGTTGCGAAGGCCGGCGTCGAGGATGGCCATCCCCTGATCGGCGGCAGCCTGATCGTCGATCCCGACGGCGAGATCGTCGCCGAGGCCAGGACGGAGGAGGACGAACTGCTGGTTCATCCCTGCGATCTCGACGCCACCATCTTCGGCAAGAACACGATCTTCAACTTCGCGCTCCACCGCCGCATCGAGCATTACGGCCTGATCACCAGCCAGACCGGCGCGGTGCCGCCTCCGGAAAACTAGATGTCCGGCATCTCCTTCCGCGAACTCGATCCGCACGAGCGGTACAAGCTGCTGTGCGGGGTCGTGGTGCCGCGGCCGATCGCGCTGGTCACGACGCTCGACGAGAACGGCAGCGTCAACGCAGCGCCGTTCAGTTTCTTCAACGTCTTCTCCGAAGATCCGCCGCTTCTGGTGCTCGGCCTGCAGCACAAGGCCGATTTCAGTCCGAAGGACACCACGCGCAACATCCACCGCAGCGGACAGTTCGTCGTGCATCTGGTGGACGAGGCGCTGGCGACGGCCATGAACGATTGCGCGATCGACTTTCCCTCCGGCGACAGCGAAGTGGAGGCGACGGGGTTAACGACGTTGCCGTCGATCGATATCGACGTGCCGCGATTGGCCGCCGCGCCTTTCGCGCTCGAGTGCCGGCAGCACGTCGCGCTCGCTTTCGGGCCTGGCCGCGAGCTTCTGGTCGGCGAGGTGCTGCGCCTGCATGCGCGCGAGGGCCTGATCGACCTGGAAAAGATGTATGTCGATTTCGATGTCTATCGGCCGATCGGGCGCCTGTTCGGTAACCTCTACGCTGCGCAACGCGATACCTTCGCACTGAACCGCGAGAGTCACGCCGAGTGGCTGGCGCGCAACGGAGCGGCCGAAACGTCCGACCAAAGTCAGTGATGCGAGAACTGCACGGTGCCCAGCGCCATGCTCACGGCCGCCTGGGTCGGGTCGATCACGGGAATCCCGAGCGCCTGCTCCAGCGGAAGGCGGTGACGTGCCATGCCGGCACAGCCCATCACGATGGCGCCGGATCCGTCTTCGTCCTTGAGCGCGCGTCCGACCTCGATCATCTTCGCGAGCGTTCCTTCGCCCGACGCGGTCTCCGCCACGCTCATGTTGAGCGGCCGTTCCCTGGTCAGGCGATCCATCAGGCCCATCTGCCGGAGGTAGCGCACATGGCGGCGGATCGAGCGCTGCGCGATCGCAATGACACCGAAGGTTTCGGCGCGCGCCAGCGCCGTCAGCACGCCGCATTCGGCGATGCCGAACACGGGCCGGTCGGTTGCTTCGCGGCAGACATGGAGGCCCGGATCGCTGTAGCAGGCAATGACGAAGGCGGCCGACTGGTTGTCGCCTTCGACGAGGCGGCGCAGCGGCATCGCCACGCCATCGACGTCGGCCTGGCTCTCGATCCCGTAGGGTCCTTCAGCCAGGGTTTCGCAGACGATCTCCGGTCCACCTTCAAAGTCGAGCGGCTTCAAGGCTTGCTCCAGCCCTTGTGTCACGAGCTGGTTGGAGTTGGGATTGATGACGAGAATGCGGGGCCGGGACATGGTATTTTCCTGCGGGATGATGCGTCGGTTGATCGTGTGAGATCGGCGCGCAACGAGACAGCGATGGAAGCAATGACCATGCCATCCAGCGATGCATGGTCCACTGTCTGATGCGAAAGCGCAAGGGAGTGTAACGGCACGATCTGTGCTTTCATCCGGCGCATCCAGGACTTAGCATTCAGGACTTGATACTTTGAGGAGTGTGCCATGACCGAACCCGCCTACGACCTTCTCATCCGCGGCGGACGTGTCGCGACGGTGAGTGATGTGTTCGAGGCCGACGTCGCCATTTCCGGCGAGACGATCGTCGCTGTCGGTCGCGGCCTGTCCGGCGCGCGGCGCGAGATCGACGCGCGGGGCAAGCTGGTGCTGCCGGGCGGCGTCGACAGCCACGCCCATATCGAGCAGTTGTCGGCCGCAGGCATCGTGAACGCCGACACGTTCGAGAGTGCGACCGTCTCGGCGGCCTTCGGCGGCACCACCACGGTGATCCCGTTCGCGGCCCAGCATGTCGGCATGAAGCTGCCGCAGGTGCTGGAGGAATATCACGCGCTGGCGCGAAAGGGCGCGGTCATCGACTATGCCTTTCACATGATCATCGCCGATCCGACCAGGGAAACGCTGGAAACGGATCTGCCCGCGCTGATCAGGCAGGGCCATGGCTCGATCAAGATCTTCATGACCTATGATCGCCTCAAGATCGACGACGAACCGCTGCTCGACATTCTGCTGGCGGCGCGCGACGGCGGCGCGATGCTGTGTGCGCACGCGGAAAATCACGGCATCATCTCCTGGATGGTGAAGCGGCTGCTGGCGCGCGGCTATACCGATCCAAAGTATCACGCCATCAGCCATGCCCGCATCTCGGAAGCCGAGGCCTTCAACCGGCTGATTGGCATGGCCGCGCTGATCGACCAGCCGATCATGATCTTTCACGTCTCAACGGCCGAGGGCGCCAAGGTGATTCGTGATGCGCGCGGGCAGGGGCTGAAGGTGTTCGCGGAGACCTGTCCGCAATATCTTTTTCTCACCGCCGACGATCTCGACAAGCCCGGCGTGGAAGGCGCCAAATGGATGTGCAGCCCGCCGCCGCGCCGCGCCGCCGACCAGGAAGCGCTGTGGCAGGCGCTCGCGCTCGGCGATCTCCAGACCGTATCGTCCGATCACGCGCCTTACCGGTTCGACGAGACGGGCAAGCTGCGCGCCGGCCCCAATCCCAATTTCAAGCAGGTGGCAAACGGTCTGCCCGGCCTCGAGGTCCGGTTGCCGCTGCTGTTCGACGCCATGATGTCGAAGGGACGATTGGGCCTCGAAAAATTCGTCGAACTGACCGCGACCGCACCGGCAAAGATCTACAATCTGCATCCGCGCAAGGGCTCGATCGCAGTTGGCGCCGATGCCGACATCGCGATCTGGGACCCGGCGTGCGAGGTCACGCTGAGCGATGCGATGATGCATGATCTCACCGGTTATACGCCCTTTGCCGGCCGCAAGCTGCGCGGCTGGCCGGTTACGGTGCTGTCGCGCGGGCGCGTGATTGTCGCGGATGGCAAACGTTCGGTCGAAGCAGGATCGGGCCGCTTCCTTCCGCGCACGGGAGGCGAAGCGGCGAAACCGACCGGGCGCCTGATGCCGGACATGGATCCAGAGCAGAATTTTGGCGCGAGGTTGCTGTGATCGATCGATGAGAGTTCTGGTTTTCGGCGGCGCCGGCTTTGTCGGGCTCAATATCGCCGCGGCACTGCTGGCGCGCGGTCATGCGGTGACATTGTTCGACCGTGCGGGCGTGCCGCCTGAGGCAGGTAAGGATTTCGCCTCTCATTGCGATCGGCTGACCGCTATCCAGGGCGATGTCACAGACGGCCAAGCCGTGAAAGCGGTGATTGCGCGGGGTTATGACGCCATTGTTCTGGGGGCCGCGATCACCGCCGGACCGGCACGCGAGATGACCGATCCCGAGACCATCTTGCGGGTAAACCTGCTGGCTCACACGCCGATCCTGATCGCGGCGCGCAGCAGCGGCGTCAGGCGCATCATCAATCTGTCGTCCGCGGCAGCCTACGGGGCGAGCGCATTTCGGAATGCGCTGCTCGATGAAGAAACGCCCTGCGAACCGGCCTCGCTCTATGCCATCACCAAATTTGCTTCCGAGAAGGTCGCGGCGCGCCTGGCCGGTCTCTGGCAGCAGGAAATCATCAGCGTGCGGCTGAGCGCCGTGTTCGGGCCGTGGGAGCTGAGCAACGACGTGCGTGACACGCCAAGTCCGCAGGCGCAGATTCTGGCCGCGATGCAGGAGGGCTACGAGGCCGTTCTGTCGCGGCCGGGCGTCAGGGACTGGATCTATGCGGTGGATGTCGCTGAAGCCGTGACATTGCTGATCGAGGCCGCGAAGCCGGAGTATCAGCTCTACAACATTTCAACCGGCGTGGAATGGTCGGCACTGCGATGGGGCCAGGAACTGGCTGCGTTGCATTCGGGCTTCGTTTGTCGGCTGACGGATGCGGGTGAGGTGGCAACAGTCGACCTGCATGGTCCGGCCGACCGGGCACCGCTTTCGGCCTCGCGCATGGCAGATGAGTTCGGCTGGCGCGCGCGGTTCGGCTGCAGGGATTCGGTGGCCGATCTGAGCCGCTGGTGGACCGAGCATCGAGGGGGAAACCTGACATGAGACTGGCAGGGCGGACCGCGATCGTGACTGGCGCCGGCTCCGGCATCGGCCGAGCCAGCGCGGTGCTTTTTGCGAAGGAAGGTGCCTTTGTTGCGCTGGTCGATCGTGACGGCGCAGGCTTGCAGGAGACACTGGCGGCGATCGAGGGTGTGAATGGCGAAGCATCGCTCCATGTCGGCGACGTCGGCGAGGCCGATTTCGCGAAGGAGACCGTAGGCAATGTCATGGCGCGTTGCGGTCGGCTCGATGTGCTGATGGCTGCTGCCGGCTTTTCCTGCGGGGGCACGGTGTTGACCACCGACCCCGCCGATTGGGATGCGGTGTTCCGCACCAATGTCGGTGGCACCTGGCTCTGGTCACGTTCTGCGGTACCGGAAATGCAGCGGCAGGGCCGCGGCTCGATCATCACGCTGGCATCGCAGCTCGCGATTGCCGGCGGCAGGGGCAACAGCGCCTACATCGCGGCGAAGGGCGCGATCATCAGCCTGACCCGGACAATGGCGCTCGATTTCGCCACGGACGGAATCCGCGTCAATGCGATCGCGCCGGGTGCGATCGACACACCGATGCTGCGGCGCAGTTTTGCCCGTCACGCCGAGCCCGAGCCGGTGCGCGAAGCGTCGCGGAGCCGCCACGCCATGAAGCGTTTCGGCAGGGCGGAGGAGGTAGCCGAGGCCGCGCTCCATCTCGCCAGCGATGCGTCTTCCTTTACGACCGGCACCGTGATGGTGGTCGATGGCGGTTGGCTCGTAGCATGAACAATTCTCTTATCGCTCTCGAAGCCCAGGTCCACGCCGATCTTGCCAAGACGGCGCATCCGAATGCCGCGTGGCTGACGCCAAAACTCGGGCCGGACGACAGACCTGCACTGGACGTGCTCGTGGTGGGCGCCGGGCAATCGGGGCTTGCGACGGCGTTCGGGCTGATGCGCTCGCAAGTGACCAACATCCTCGTGCTCGACAAATCCGGAGAAGGGCAGGAAGGACCGTGGCTCACTTACGCCCGCATGCATACGCTGCGCAGTCCGAAGCACTTTACCGGGCCCGATCTTGATATTCCGAGCCTGACCTACCAGTCCTGGCACGAGGCGCGTTTCGGTGAGGCGGACTGGCGAAATCTCGACCTGATTTCGCGCGAGCTTTGGGCGGAATACCTGCTCTGGTTCAGGCGTGTCCTGGACCTGCCGGTGCGCAATGGCTGCGAGGTCATCGAAATCTTGCCTGCGGCCGGCGGATTGCTCGCGGCCAAGGTGCAGACGACGGATGGCGTTGAGCTGCTCTTTGCGCGCAAAATTGTGCTGGCGACAGGGCAGGAAGGCATGGGCGACTGGAGCGTTCCGGAACCGCTGCGCCATTTGCCGTCTTCGGTCTGTGTGCATGCAGCACAGCCGATCGACTTCGCCCGCCTGCGCGGCAAACGGGTTGCGGTGATCGGCGCCGGCGCTTCGGCCTTTGACAATGCCGCTGTTGCACTGGAAGCAGGCGCGGCGGAAGTGCGTCTGTTCTGCCGCCGGGCGGAAATCCAGGTGATCCAGCCCTACCGCTGGCTCACCTTCCGCGGCTTCCTCCGGCACTTTTGCGATCTGGACGATGCCTGGCGCTGGCGCTTCATGCGCGCCGTTCTGGAGATGCGGGAAGGCTTTCCGCAAGCGACCTACGATCGCTGTGCCCGCCATCCCAATTTTCATCTTCAGGAGGGCGCGCCGATCGACGCCGCCAGGCAGACGGATCGCGGGGTCGAATTGCAGACACCAAGGGGCCCGTTTGCCGCCGACTTCGTGATTTGCGGCACCGGTATCGACATGAATTTTGCCGGCCGGTCCGAGCTGCAAAATTGCGCCGCCAACATCGCGACCTGGACCGACCGCTACCAGCCACCGCCGGACGAGCGCAGCCCGCGGCTCGGGCGTTTTCCCTATCTCGCTGACGACTACGCGCTGGTGGAGCGCATCGCCGGTGAAACACCCTGGATTGCGGATGTCCACGTCTTCGCGATCGCTTCCACGATGAGCTTCGGCGCCTCGGGCTCGTCGATCAATGCGATGACCACGGCCGTGCCGAAGCTCGTGCATGGGTTGACACGCGGGCTGTTTCGCGCGGACATCGAACGTCACTGGGCTTCGTTCAAGGCGTATGACGTGCCTCAGGCCGTCGTCGAGCGGCAAGTGCCGGCTGCGAATGAGGAACGGTGAACGAATGTCGACGGCGCTGGGAAGCTTGGCTCATACCTACTATGCTTGCGGTTTCCGCAGGTCTGTTTGGCATATCCCTTGCTTTTAAGTTGATGTTCTCATTCAGAAAAACTTGGCAAAACAGGGAATAAGTCCGATGAGTGTTTCAGGGTCCATGCGTCTGCTTCCGGTGGCTGCCTTTATCGCGTTCTCACTGGCTGCCGGATCGGTGCAGGCGCAAACGCGCGCCGAAACATTGCGCTACGTGACCGGCGCATCGGTCAATACGCTCGATCCGAATATTCCGGGCTCGACCCGCGAAGCCTTTGCGGTGAGTCTGAGCACTTACGACCGGCTGGTTTCCTTCGGCCGCAAGCAACTCAATGGTAAATGGGTGTTCGATCTCGGCACGATCACGGGTGAGCTGGCGGAATCCTACGAGGTCAGTCCGGATGGGCTGAAGATGACGTTTCGCCTGCGCAAGGACGCCAAGTTTCAGGACGGTACGCCGGTCACCGCGGAAGACGTCAAGTGGTCGCTTGACCGGGTCGTCACGGCCCCGATTCTCGGCAAGGCGCAGCTTCTCACGGGATCGTTGACATCGGCCGACCAGTTCAAGGTGATCGATCCCCTGACCATCGAGGTGACGCTGCCGAAGCCGGACAAGCTGGCCTTGCCCAATCTCGCCACCGTCTATCCGATCATCTTCAATTCCAAGGTGGCCAAGGCGCATGCGACGGCAGACGATCCCTGGGCCATGGCGTGGCTGAAGGAGAACACGGCCGGCAGCGGGGCCTACAAGATCGAGAGCTTCAAGCCCGGCGAGCAGGTGATCATGACCCGCAACGCGGACTGGAATCGCGGCACGACCGACAAGTCGGCGTTCTTCAAGCGCGTCATCGTGCAGTCGGTGCCGGAGCCGGCGACACGCGCCAATCTGGTCGAGCGCGGCGATGCCGATATCGTCGTCGATCTGCAGGCGAGCGACGTCCAGTCGCTCGAAGCCAAAGGCAAGCTGAAGGTGATTTCGACGCCGCAATATAACGCCGTCACCTTCGTCTCGATGAACAACCAGATCCCGCCGTTCGACAACGTCAATGTGCGCCGCGCCGTCGCCTTTGCGCTGCCCTACGACGACATGTTCAAGGCGGCGCTGTTCGGCCGCGGCTCGCCGCTGTTCGGCGCGACATGGGCCGATGGCAAGCCAACGAGCGGCGCCTATCCGATCGCGCAGCCGGTGAAGCTCGACCTCGACAAGGCCAAGGAATATCTCAAGGCGGCAGGCATGCCTGACGGCTTCTCGACCACGTTCAGCTTCAATGTCGGCCAGGCCTCGACCGCCGAACCGATGGCCGCGCTGGTCAAGGAATCGCTGGCCAAGATCGGCATCAAGGTCGATATCCAGAAGCTGCCGGATGCCCAGATGTCGACGCAGATCAATGAGAAGAAGCTTCCGTTCTTCACCGAGGGCATCGTCGCCTGGCTGCCGTCGACCGATTACTTCTACCGCAACTTCTACACCGGCAATCAGCGCTGGAACTACTCGTCGATCAACAATCCGGAATTGGCGGAGATCGCGCAGAAGGCCCGTTTCGAACCGGACGCGGCCAAGTATGAGGAGGACGGCATCAAGCTCAACGCCATCCATTTCAGCGAGATGCCGCAGATACCGCTCTGGCAGCCCAGCCAGGACGCCGTGATGGCGACCTCGGTCGAGGGCTACACCTACCAGTTCCACCGCCAGGTCGATTATCGCGATCTCAATCGCAAGTAACAGGTCAGTTGGATGCAGGCCCTTGGAGCAACGGTGATACGGGCGGGCAGGCGCTTTCTGTCCTCGCTGCCGGCGCTGTTTGGCGTGCTTGTCTTCACCTTCCTCTTGATGCGGGTGCTGCCGGGCGATCCGGCAGTGTTCTTCGCTTCCGGGCCGAATGCCGGCAAGGAGGAGATCGAGGTCATCCGCAAGCAGATGGGCCTCAACAAGCCGGTGCCGGAACAATTGATGCTGTATCTCTATGATGTCGGCAGCGGCAATCTCGGCAGATCGATGATGACCGGGCAACTGGTCACCAAGGATCTCCGCGAGCGGCTGCCGGCCTCGCTGGAGCTCACCGTCACGGCACTGCTGATCGCACTGCTGTCGGCGGTGCCGCTTGGCGTGCTGGCCGCGCTCAGACCAGGCTCCGTCATCGACCATGGCGTGCGGTTTTTCTGCGCGCTCGGCGTCTGTGTGCCGACATTCGTTTCCGGCCTCTTGCTGATCTATGTCTTCTACTACCTGCTCGGGCTCGCACCCGATCCGACCGGCCGGGTCGACATCTTCGCGTCACTGCCGCCGAGACAGACCGGCTTCCTGTTGATCGATTTCCTGCTCGCCGGCGATTTCGATGGCTGGTGGGCCGCCTTCAGGCAACTGATCCTGCCGGCGCTGAGCATGGCGCTGTTCGTGGTGGCGCCGCTGGCGCGCATCACGCGGGCGTCGATGCTGGTGTCGCTCGGCAGCGATTTCGTGCGCACCGCGCGTTCGGTGGGGCTTCCCTGGTGGCGGGTCGTCGTCACTTATGCGCTGCGCAACGCCATCCTGCCGGTCATCACCATCGCGGGCATCGTTTTCTCGACCATGCTCGGCGCCAATGTCTTGGTGGAGAAAGTGTTCTCCTGGCCGGGCGTTGCCTCCTACGCACTCGATGCGCTGCTGTCTTCGGATTATGCGCCGGTGCAGGGTTTTGTGCTGCTGATGGCCACGGTGTTTGTGATCGTCAACCTGCTGGTGGATATCCTTTATGGCATCGCCGATCCACGGGTGACCATCGGATGACCTCAGCGACGCTTCGCCATGCCGGCTGGATTCTGCGTGGCAACCCGCTCACCGCCGTTGCCGCCACGGGGGTCTTCCTGCTGACGCTGATCGCGATTTTCGGGCCGTGGATCGTGCCCTACGATCCGATCGTCTCGAACGTGTCGCAGGCGCTGATGCCGCCGAGCGCGGCGCATATCGCCGGCACCGACCAGCTCGGCCGCGACGTGTTCAGCCGCCTTATCGTTGCAGCCAGGCTCGACCTCGCCATTGCCATTTCGGCGGTGGGAATCTCCTTTGCCATCGGCGCCGTGATCGGCGCGATCTGCGGCTATGTCGGCGGCCGGCTCGATCGCGGCGTCGGCCGCTTCGTCGACGTCGTGATGGCCTTTCCGCTGTTCGTGCTGGCCATGGCGATGGTTGCGGCGCTCGGCAACCGGGTCGAGAACATCGTCATCGCGACCGCCATCATCAATCTGCCGTTCTACATCCGCTTTGCGCGGGCGGAAGTGAATGTCCGCCGCAATGTCGGCTGGGTGGAGGCGGCGCGCGCCTGCGGCGACAGCCACCTCTCGGTCGTGCTGCGCTTCCTGCTGCCGAACGTGCTGCCGGCCATGGCGGTGCAGATCTCGCTCAACCTGGGCTGGGCGATCCTCAATGCCGCCGGACTTTCCTTCATTGGTCTCGGCGTCAAGCCGCCGACCCCGGAATGGGGCATCATGGTTGCCGAGGGCGCGCGCTTCATTTCCACTGGCAAATGGTGGCTGGTCGCCTTTCCAGGCCTGGCGCTGATGCTGACGGTGCTGTGTTTCAACCTGCTCGGCGACGGGGTGCGCGATATTCTCGACCCCCGCATGCGAACATGACCCCATCGCTGCTGGCCCTGAGTAACCTGCACGTCACCTTCTCGACACGGCGTGGCCTTGTCGAGGCGGTGCGTGGTGTCACGCTGTCGCTCGGCGAGGGCGAGATGCTCGGCCTCGTCGGCGAGAGCGGCTCGGGCAAGTCCGTCACCGGCTTTGCGATCACGCGGCTGCTCGATGCGGCCGGGCGGATCACGGCAGGCAACATCCGGTTTCGCGGGCAGGACATCACGCGGATATCGTCGGGCGATTTTCGTCACCTGCACGGCGCGGCGATGGCGATGATCTTCCAGAACCCGCGCGCCGCGCTCAACCCGATCCGTGCCGTCGGCGACCAGATCGCCGATGCGATTACAGCCCACAAGCGAATGCCTCGCGATCAAGCGCGCGCACAGGCTCTGGAGCTGCTGCGCGCGGTGCAAATCCGTGATCCCGAAAAGCGGATGGCGGCTTACCCGCACGAACTCTCCGGCGGCATGTGCCAGCGCGTGATGATCGCCATGGCGATTTCGTGCAATCCGGCGCTGCTGATCGCCGACGAGCCGACCACCGGCCTCGACGTCACGACGCAAAAGGTCGTGATGGACCTTCTGACCGGGATTGCCGCCGAGCGCGGCATGGCGACCATCCTGATCACCCATGATCTCGGTCTCGCCGCCCGCTATTGTCGCCGCGTCGTGGTGATGGAGCAGGGCCGGCTGGTCGAAGAGGCCGAGCCGAAGACTCTCTTCCACGCGCCGCAGCACCCTTACACCAAGCGTCTGGTGGCGGCTTCACCCACGGCCAGTTCGCGGATCGCCGATCTGGTGCCGGAAGAGGAGAGGGGACGGCACGTTGCGATGCCCGTCGCGCCGAGGCCGCAGCCGGCGCCGGGCACGCCGCCGCTGCTGGAGGTGCAGAAACTCGTCAAGCGGTTCGATCAGGGCGCGGCGGCGGTTGCCGATTTTTCCATGACGATCAGCGCCGGCGAGAGCGTCGGTCTGGTCGGCGAATCCGGCTCCGGCAAGAGCACGACGTCGCGCATCATCTGCCGGCTGATCGATCCGAGCGAAGGCGAGATCGCATTCGAGGGGCAGTCGATCGGCCATATCCCGGCCCGCGATTTCCACCGGTCGCCGTTTCGCAAGGATATCCAGATCGTCTTTCAGGATCCGAACGACAGCCTGAACCCGCGTTTCACGGCCTTTGACTGCATCGCCCATCCGCTGCTGCGGCTTGCCGGCATGCGCCCGGGCGACGCCTTGCGGCGGCGGGTAGAGGAATGCGCAGAGCGCGTGGGACTTGGGATCGAATTGCTGACGCGGTTTCCACATCAACTCTCGGGTGGTCAGAAGGCCCGCGTTGGTATCGCCCGCGCCATCGCCTGCCGGCCGCGTCTCCTTGTGCTGGATGAGCCGACGGCGGCGCTCGATGTCTCGGTGCAGGCGGTGGTGCTGCAACTGCTCGACCGGTTGCGGCGCGAGGACGATCTGGCTTTCCTCTTTGTCAGCCACGACCTCAACGTCGTTCGCATGATGTGCGACCGCACCATCGTGCTGCAAAACGGTCGTATCGTCGAGCAGGGCGAGAGCCGGGCGATGTTCGACAATCCGAAGACCGCCTATACGCGCGAGCTGGTCGACGCCGTGCCGCACATCGAGCCCGGGCTCGCCGCGTTCGCGACATGAAATCATCGGCCGGTGCGGCGCGCGGCTTTCGCCCGATCGGCGGCATAGTGGTGTTTCGTTCCGTCCACTGGAATATAGCGGCCAGGCCGTCGGGTGATCAGAAATTATGCAGGTCGAGTCAAAAAAGACGGCAAGATGTCTCCGCGATGCTTCAATCGAATAGGGCAGTAGCGCTGTCGCGATTGGAGTGCGCTGCGACAATGCGCTGCATCATGTCGACGAATACGGCCTGCTCCTGTGCACTTAGATTTTCGAGCGTGGCGCGGTGTGCGGCCCGCGCAGAGGCTTCGATTTTCCCCAGAAGCGCTGCTCCCGCCGGCGTCAATCGACAGAGCCGGGCGCGGCGATCCTCGTCATCCACGGCTCTCTCGACAAAATTGCGGGCGGCCAGCCGCTTGAGCGCGCCGGTCGTCGTCGTCCTGTCCAGTGCGATATCGGCCGCCAATGTGGTTTGATCGGCGGTTTTTCGCACCGCAAGCGCGGAAAGCAGGCTGTATTGCAGCGGCGTGATCTCAAATTCGCCGCACGCTTCCTGGAAAAGTGCGACGTGAATCTGGTGCAGCCTTCGGATCAGAAAGCCCGGTCGTTCTGACAGCGGCCATGGGCGGTGTCTGGTCTCGCCGCGACGATTTTTTGCCTTCCGCAACGCACTCTCCCAGCCTCGGAACGTCAGCGCGAATAGCCCGATTCGATCGGCTTCGCCACGCGCAGATCATGGCATGAAGTTTGCTCTGATAAAATACGAAGTATACTTCGTATTCTGGCGGCGGCGAGATAACGCCGCCGGCGAAGACAGGAGAGATTGTTCATGTCGATCAGCGCCACCTTCGACCAGCTTCTGCGCGGCGGCCGCGTGATCTGCCCGGCTTCCGGCGTCGACGGGATCAGGGACGTCGCCATCCGCAACGGCAAGATCGCGGCGGTGCAGAGCGATATTCTGCCGACCAGCGCCAGGGAGGTGATCGACGTCACCGGCAAGCTGGTATTGCCCGGCCTGATCGATACCCACGCCCATGTTTATCAATATGTCACCGGCCGCTTCGGCATGAATGCCGACATGGTGGGCGTGCAGTCCGGCGTCACGACACTGGTCGATCAGGGCGGCCCATCCTGCATGACGCTGCCCGGCTTCCGGCACTTTGTCGCGGAGCCCGCGAAGTCGCGCGTTTACGCTTTCCTGTCGGCCTACCTCGTCGGCGGGCTCGAGGGCCACTACTATCCGCAGCTCTATAGTCCTGATGGCGTCGATATCGACGCCACGGTGAAGGCGGCGACGGCCAATCTCGACATCATCAGAGGCATCAAGGCCCATGCCGAGATCGGCGGTTTCGCGCGCTGGGGCATTCGCGTCATCGAGATGGCGGCCGAGATCGGCCGTCGCGCCGACCTGCCGGTCTATGTGCATTTCGGCCAGCTCTGGGGCCTGCCGGAAAGCGGCACCAACGGCGAAGACGTCGACACGATTCTGGCGCGCGTGATCCCCTTGCTGCGGGAGGGTGACGTGCTGGCGCATCCGTTCACGCGCCATCCCGGCGGCTTCGTCAACCGCGAGGGCGAAGTGCATCCCGTGATTCAGGCAGCGCTCGATCGTGGCCTGAAGGTCGACGTCGGTCACGGCAGCCATTTCTCCTATCGTCTCGCCAAGAAGGCGATTGCCGCCGGCATCATTCCCACCACGCTCGGTGCTGATATTCACGGCTATAACACCCATGTGCCTGCGCCCGCCGGCACCCCCGACCAGCATGAGGACGACGAAAATCATCCCTTCGCCGGGCAGGCCAAGTTCAGCCTGGTTCAGGCGATGAGTTCGATGATGGCCCTCGGGCTTTCTCTTGAGCAGGTCGTGCCGATGGTGACATCCAACCCGGCCAGGATGCTCGGCCGTGCCGACGAAATCGGCGCCCTCAAGGTGGGCATGGATGCCGACGTCTCGGTGATCGGCGAGCGGACCGGACGATTTGCCCTTCGCGACAATGAAAACAATGAAGTCATCGCTGAGCGTCTGCTGCAGCCTGAGTTCTGTCTGCGCGCCGGTGCGCGGTACGACGCAGTCGCGCCAATTCTGCCGCAGGCCGTTGCGGCGTAGGGGCAGCATCAGTTCGATCGGGGAGAACGTTACTGTGCGCAATGAGCGCGAGTTTCCTTCCGCAGGCGGAGCGGGCGCCGGACAAGGCGTCGGCGCGCGGCTGCCGCGAAAGGAAGACGACCGGCTGATGCGGGGCCGCGGCCAGTTCGTGGCCGACATTCGTCTCGCCGGGCTGCAGGACGTCGCCTTTGTACGCAGTCCCCTGGCGCATGCGCTGATCCGCGGCATCGATGTGCCGGAGCGCTATCGCGGCAGCGTTTTCACCGCGGCGGATCTTGCCGGCGTCAATCCGATCCGTGCGGTTTCAGGGCTGCCGGGTTTCAAGATTTCCGAGCAGCCGGTGCTCGCCACCGGCAAGGTGCGCCAGGTCGGCGAACTCGTCGCCATGTGCGTGGCGCCGACGCGTGCCGAAGCGGAGGATATCGCAGCGGCGGTCACCCTCGATCTCGAAGAGCTTCCCGCCGTCCATGACATGCGGAAGGCACGCGAGCCGGGCTCAGCCCTGGTGCACGAGCATTGGGGCGACAACGTCTTTCTCGAAACCAATTTCGAGGTCGATATCTCCAGTGCGCTCGATGCGCCGATCAAGATATCGCGCGAGATATCGACCGCGCGGCAGTGCATGTCGCCGCTCGAGGGGCGCGGCGTGGTCGCGACCTTTGATCACCGCTTGGACCAGCTTACGCTGTATTCCTCGGCCCAGATGCCGCACATCACGCGCAGCGGCCTTGCCGAGTGCCTCGGCATGGAGCAGGGCCGGATACGCGTGGTTTCGCCTGACGTCGGCGGCGGTTTTGGTCACAAGGGAATTTTGCTGCCGGAAGAGGTCTGCCTTTCCTGGCTGACGATGCATCGCGGCCATCCGGTGCGCTGGACCGAGGATCGCCGCGAGCATCTCACGGCGAGTTCGAACTGCCGCGAGCACCACTACAAGATCACCGTCTATGCCGACCGCGACGGCCGGCTGCGCGGCATCGACTGCGAAGCCACCGTCGATTCCGGCGCGTACTCGTCCTATCCGTTCTCGGCCTGCCTCGAGGCGGCGCAGGTCGCCAGCATCCTGCCGGGACCCTATCTGATGCCGGCCTATCGCTGCCGGACGTTTTCGGTCGCGACCAACAAATGTCCGATCCTGCCCTATCGCGGCGTGGCGCGCACCGGCGTCTGTTTCGCGCTGGAATTGATGCTCGATCTGGTTGCGGCGGAAGCCGGCCTCGAACCGGGTGAAGTGCGCCTGCGCAATCTGGTGCAGCCTGACCAGATGCCGTTCGACAACATCACCAACAAGCATTTTGACAGCGGCGATTATCCCGAGGCGATGCGCCGCGCCCTGACGTCCATCGATGTCGAAAGCGCGCGGGCACGTCAGCGCAAGGGCGAAGCCGATGGACGGCGCATTGGCGTCGGTGTTTCGATCTATTGCGAGCAGGCCGCGCATGGCACCTCGGTCTATTCCGGCTGGGGCATTCCGATGGTGCCCGGCCATGAGCAGGCATCCGCGCGCCTGACGCCGGACGGCGGCCTCGAACTGCGAGTCGGCGTACATTCGCATGGGCAGGGGATGGAGACGACGCTTGCGCAGGTCGCGCATGAAATGCTGGGCGTCGACGTCGCCAAGGTGCGCCTGATCCACGGCGACACGGCGATGACGCCGTATTCGACCGGTACCTGGGGTTCACGTTCGATGGTGATGGCAGGTGGCGCGGTCGCAACTGCGTGCCGTGAGCTCGGCGAGCGCGCCAGACGCATCGGTGCCAAGCTGCTGCAACATGATCCGGCGGCGGTCGTGCTGCAGAACGGCGAGGTTCGAGGCGTCAATGGCAGCGTGACGTTGAAGGAAATCGCCCATACCTGGTATCGCCGGCCGCAGGATCTGCCTGCTGACGTCGATCCCGGCGGGCTGGAGGTCACGGCGGGCTACAAGCCGCAGCGCGACACCGGGACCTTCAGCTATGCCGCGCATGCCGCGGTCGTCGCCGTCGATCCTGATCTCGGGGAAGTCGAGATCCTCGATTATGTGATCGTCGAGGATGGCGGCGTTCTCGTCAATCCGATGGTGGTGGACGGCCAGATCTATGGTGGCCTGGCCCAGGGCATCGGCACCGCGTTGTACGAGGAGATGCCGTTCGATGCGGCCGGCCAGCCGCTGGCGACGACGCTCGCGGATTATCTGCTGCCTGGGCCGACCGAAGTGCCGGCACCGCGTCTCGACCACATGGAAACGCCATCGCCTTATACGCAGTTCGGTGTGAAGGGCATCGGCGAGGGCGGCGCGATAGCGCCGCCGGCTGCAATCGCCAACGCCGTCAACGACGCGCTGCGTCCGCTTGGCGTCGAGCTGATGCAGTCGCCGATGACGCCTTATCGCGTCGTCGAGGCGGTTCTGGCCGCGCGCAACGCAGAAAGGCCGGCGGCATGAAACCGGCGCCTTTCGGCTACGAACGCCCACGCGACTTGCAGGCGGCGCTTGCCGTGCTCGGCGAGGTCAAGATTTCCGCCAAGATCATGGCCGGCGGCCAGTCGCTCGGTCCGATGCTCAATCTGCGGCTGGTTGAGCCGGGGTTGATCGTCGACATCAGCGGTCTTGCGGAGCTCAAGCAGGTCGAGCGCCGTGGCGACGAGCTCGTGCTCGGGGCCTGCATCACCCACGCTGACATCGAGGATGGGCGCATTCCGGACGTCACGCGCGGCGCCATGCAGCGCGTCGCCGCGAACATTGCCTACCGCGCCGTGCGCAATCGCGGCACGGTCGGCGGATCCCTCAGCCATGCGGATCCTGCGGCAGACTGGGTGTCCGTGCTGTCGGCGCTGGGTGCGCGACTAACGCTGCGAGGCCTTTCGGGCGCGCGGGTGGTTGCGATGGAAGACTTCATCGTCGGTGCCCTCGAATCCGTACTGCGCGACGGCGAGATCGTCGAGACCATTCACGTCCCGGCGATGCCGGCATCGGCACATTGGGGCTACGTCAAGAGCTGCCGCAAGACCGGCGAATTCGCGCATGCGATCGGCGCCATCCTGATCGATCCGGGCGCCGCATTCGCCCGCGTCGTGATCGGTGCGGTCGATTCCGCGCCGATCGTCATCACTGACGCTGCAGAGCTGTTCGGCGGACGCATTGCCGGCGACTACAAGGATCGCTTTGACGCGCGTGTCGCTGACGTCCTGCTGGCAAAAGCGGGCGTGACGAATGCGGCGCATCGCCATATTCATGTGAACGTGCTGAAGCGTGCGGTCCGCGAGGCCGCCGCATGAGCATGATCGCACTCACGGTCAACCAGCGCGCAGTGCAGGCCCTGGCCGAGCCGCGCACTAATCTTGCGGATTTCGTCCGCGAAAAACTCGACCTGACCGGTACGCATCTCGGTTGCGAACACGGCGTCTGCGGCGCCTGCACGGTGCTGCTCGATGGCGTGCCGGCGCGTTCGTGCATCACCTATGCGGTGGCCTGCGAAGGGGCTGAGGTCACCACGATCGAAGGCCTCGACGAGGACGGCATTACGACGGAACTGCGCGCGGCCTTCACCCGCGAGCATGCGCTGCAATGCGGGTACTGCACGCCGGGAATGCTGGTCTCCGCGCGCGATCTCGTGCTGCGTTTGCCGCAAGCCGACGAGCGCCTGATCCGCGTCGGACTGAGCGGCAATCTGTGCCGGTGCACCGGCTATGTCGGCATCGTGCGGGCGGTGCAATCCGTGATCGAAGCACGGCGCGCCCGCGATATCGCGCCGGTGCCGGACGGAGGACGAAAGATCCTGGGTCCCGCTGGCTCAGGTCGAAGCATGCACGGCGGTGCCGACCGGGCTGAACGCACCCGGCCGGCGGCAGGCGATCAAACATCGCCTGAAACAGCCGGATCGATTTCTTCGATTCTGGATTTCATCCCGGCCACCGTCCTGGAGCAGCAGTTCAGCGTCGCGCATTCGCCCGAGCGGGTGTTTGCATTGTTCGACGACATCGCGGCCATTGCGGCCTGCCTTCCCGGCGCGTCGTTGACGGCGCCACCGAAGCCGGAGCGCGTCGAAGGTGCCATTCGCGTCAAGATTGGCCCGATTGCTGCGACGTTCCAGGGCGCCGCGCGGGTCGAGCGTAATCCGGCCGATATGTCCGGCCGCATCGTCGGCATCGGCAATGACCGGCGCAGCCGGTCTTCGACACAGGGCGAAATCCGTTATCGGCTGGTGGCGAACGGGCAGGGGACGCGCGTCGATCTTTCCATCGGATACACGCTGTCGGGAATGCTGGCGCAGGTCGGAAGGCCGGGGCTGGTGCGCGATCTCGCGGGGCGACTGATCGCGGAATTTACCAGCAATCTCGACCGGCGACTGTCGGGTTCGTCACCGGGCGACGCCACGGCGGCCGAGCTGAATGGAATGGCGCTGCTTTTCAGTCTTTTGCGCGCGCGGGTCGCGGGCTGGGTTGGTCGTCTCTCGTCCAGGAATGATGGAGCGACATGATGGATCGACGTCTCCGCGTGCAGCGGAAACGACGGGGTTTGGACTGCGGATAGATGAACAGCGTGAGATTGGAGAACCACATGACACGGACTTTCAGACTTGTTCCGACGATAGCGCTGGCGGTCGCCTTGCTGGGTGGTGCCGCCAACGCTCAAACCATCAAGATCGGCGTCAACGAGCCGCTGACCGGCGCGTTCGCCGCGTCCGGCACCTATGTCGTCAACGGCGCCAAGATCGCCGCCGACGAGATCAACGCAAAGGGCGGCATTCTCGGCAAGAAGCTCGAACTCGTCATCGAGGACAACAAGAGCAATCCCACGGAAGCCGCCGCCGTCGCTGAAAAGCTGATCACCAGCGACAAGGTGCCGGTGCTGATGGGCGCCTGGGGTTCGAGCCTGACGCTGGCCGTGATGCCCAAGCTGATGGAATACGAAACGCCGATGGTGGTCGAGACCTCCTCGTCGGGCAAGATCACCACGACCGGAAATCCCTACATCTTCCGCATCTCGCCGCCGTCGGCGATCGAGGCCGCGGCGTTCAAGGGGATCGTCGACAAGCTCGAGTTGAAGAAGGTCGACTTCCTCGTCATCAACAACGATTGGGGCCGCGGCACCGCCGAAGACTTCAGCAAGATGATGAAGGAAAAGGGGATCACGGTCGGCGCCGTCGAGACCATGGACCAGGGCGCGCAGGACATGAGCGCGCAACTCTCCAAGCTCAAGGGCACCGATTCCGAGACCATCATCGTGACCACGGCGGTCGACCAGCTGACGCTGATCTTCAAGCAGGCGGCGGCACTCGGGCTCAAGAAGCGCATCATCACCACCGGCGGCTCGCAGAACCCCGATCAGATCATCGCGCAGGCGGGGGCCGCGGCCAACGGCACCATGCACCTGACCACCTTCCTGCCCTGGTTCCCCGACAAGACGCCGAACCCGGAAGCGACCAACTACTTCATCACCGAATGGAAGAAGCGCGGCTTCGACTTCGCCGGCTGCACCGAGAGTTTTCGCGGCTATGACGGCATTCGCACGGTGGCAGCCGCCATCGAGAAGGCGGGCAAGGCGGAGCCTGCAGCGATCAAGGCGGCGCTGTGGGATATCAAGATCAAGGGGTTGAATGGCGACATCGTGTTCCGCAAGTCCGGCCCAGAAGGCAAGGAGAGCGGCCAGAGCCAGCCCAACGTCTATCTGATCGAAATCACCGACGGCAAGATCGGCATGAAGACGCTCTGACGTCGCGTTACGGATCGGCGAGGGGCCGCGGCAGACCACGGCCCCCGCCGGCATCGGAATATCCGGGAGCCCCCTTGAGCGAGTTTCTGCAACATCTGATCAACATGCTGGTGCTCGGTGGCACCTATGCCCTGCTGGGCATCGGTCTCACCTTGATCTTCGGCATCATGAACGTCGTGAATTTCACGCATGGGGTGCTGTACACGTTCGGCGCCTACATCATGTTCATCGTGGTGCATCAGCTCGGAATTAACTTCTTTCTGGCGCTGCCGCTCGCCGTTGTCGCCGGCTGGCTTCTCGGGGCGGCGATCGAGTTGACCTTGCTGCGGCCGCTGCGAGGCTCCGACATCGACACCACCATGCTGGTCATGATCGGCGCCTGGATCGCGATGCAGTCCGGCACCCTCTGGATATGGGGCGGCGTCGCGAAATCGGTGACGACGCCGTTTCCCGAAGCGCCATTGGTGCTCGGACCGGTCTCGGTGTCCTGGCTGCGACTGTTCGTGCTTGCGGCGGCGGCGATGCTGATCGTCGTCACCTATCTCCTGATCAACAGGACGAAACTCGGCTGCGCGATGCGGGCGACGTTTCAGGACCAGGACACCGCCTCGCTGATGGGAGTCAATGTCGACCTGATCTACACCTCGACCTTCGCGATCGGTTCCAGCCTCGCCGCCGCGGCGGGCGCGCTGCTCGGCCCGGTCTATGTGATCTTTCCGCAGATGGGTGATCTCGCCGCCGTCAAGGCGTTCGCGATCGTGATCCTCGGCGGGCTCGGCAACATCACCGGCGCGGTCATTGGCGGCTTCATCCTGGCTTTGGCGGAGGAACTCGGCGCCGGCTATGTTTCGTCGGGCTACCGCGACGCCATGGGCTTTTTGATCATCATCGCGGTACTGATCTTCAAGCCGACCGGACTTTTCGCGCGCTCGGAGCGCGTGGGATGAAGTCAGGCATCGCCATTCTCACGGTCGTCGCGCTCGCATCGGTGCCGATGTGGCTGCGCGATCCCTATCTGATGAACGCGCTGATCACGACCGGCATCTTCATTATCGGCGCGATGAGCCTCAATCTGCTGCTCGGGTTCACCGGCCAGCTCAGCCTTGGTCACATCGCGTTCTTCGGCATTGGCGCCTATGTCAGCGCATTGACGTCGCTTGGCTTCGATGTCGGCTTGCCCTTTGGCATTCGCATCATTCACACGCCCTGGCCGCCGATCGCGGGCTTCGTGTTGGCTATCATCGTTGCCGGATTATGCGGATATCTCGTGGGGCTGCTCTCGTTTCGCGTGCGCGGCGCCTATTTCGTGATCGTGACGATCTCCTTTGCCGAAGTGGTCCGGCTGGTGGCGCTGAACTGGGTCGAGCTGACGCAGGGCCCGCTGGCGCTGACCAACATTCCCTCGATGACGGTCGGCTTGCCGGGTCTCGGCGATCTGACCCTCCGCACCAAGCTGCAGAACTATTACCTCGTGCTTGCCGTCGCGGTGGTCACCTACCTTCTGATCTCACGCCTGGTGCGTTCGCATTTCGGCCGCGCCATGCGCGGGTTGATGGAAAACGAAACGCTGGCGGTATCCGTCGGTATCGACGTGACAAAGACGCTCACGCTCGCGGCGGTGATATCGGCCGGGATCGCAGGCGCTGCCGGCAGTCTTTATGCACACTACATCCGGATCATCGATCCCGAGGTGTTCGCCTTCATCAACACGGTGACGATGGTGATCATGGTCATCACCGGCGGCAAGGGATCGCTGGCCGGTCCCGTCGTCGGCGGCATGATCTTCGGACTGCTACCTGTGTTTCTGCGCCCGATCATGGCGCCGGAGGCGCAATGGATCGCCTATGGCGGCGTGCTGATCGCCATCCTGTTCGTATTGCCGCGCGGCATCGTGCCGTCGCTGGCGCAACGATTTGCGAAACGGCCGATCCGCACCGAAAAGCCTGCGCCGGTTGCCTTTGAACGCGACGCCAAGGAGCACGCGTGATGGCGTCTCCTGCGACCGCATTGAAGGTAGAAAAGGTTGCCGTACACTTCGGCGGGCTCGTTGCGCTCTCGGACATGAATTTTACCGTCGGCGAGGGCGAGATCGTCAGCCTGATCGGGCCTAACGGCGCCGGCAAGACGACGGCCTTCAACGTCGTCACCGGCTTTCTGCACCCGACCCGCGGCGCGGTAAGCTATCGTGGCACCGCGCTCAATGGATTGAAGCCGCATCAGATCGCCGATCTCGGTCTGGCCCGCACCTTCCAGCGCACCAGTGTTTTTCCGAACGACACCGTCTACGACAATCTGCTGATCGGGCTGCACCGCCAGGGCAGGGTCAATCTTCTCGAAGCCATTCTCGGGTTGCCACGCGCGGGGTCTTCGGAGCGCCGCCTGCGGGAGCGCGCCAGCGAATTGATCGAATGGGTCGGGCTCGAACGCCGCGCTCACGATCTTGCAGGCTCGCTGTCCTACGGTGAACAGCGGCTTGTCGGCGTGGCGCTGGCGCTGGCCGCCGAGCCGACGATGCTGCTGCTTGACGAGCCGGTCTCCGGCATGAACGCCTCCGAAACCCACACCTTCGTGCAACTGGTCCGCGGCATCCGGGATCGCGGCGTCACCATTCTGCTAGTCGAGCACGACATGCCGATGGTGATGAGCGTCTCGGACAGGATCGTGGTGCTGAACTACGGCCGGATCATTGCCGAAGGACCGCCGGAAGTGATCCGGAACGACCCGGCCGTCATCGAGGCCTATCTCGGGCAGGGGGCGGCACGTGCTTGAGATCCGCGACATGGTGTGCGGCTATGGCGGCGTCACGGCGCTCCGCGGCATTTCGCTGGAGGTCAAGGCCGGGCAGCTTGTCGCCCTGATCGGCGCCAACGGCGCCGGCAAGAGCACGACGCTGCGCGCGATCTCCGGGCTGGTTGCGCCGCGTTCCGGATCGATGCTGTTCGAGGGCAAGGAGATTGCAGGCGCCAGGCCGCCGCGCGTGGTGGCCAGCGGGATCGCGCATTGTCCGGAAGGGCGGCGGGTATTTCCGCACATGACGGTCGAGGAAAATCTCGACATGGGAGCCTATCTGCGCGCCAGCACTGCCGAGATCACGGCCGACCGGGATCGCATCTATGCCGAATTTCCGCGCCTGGCCGATCGCAAGCGGCAGGCCGCTGGGACCTTGTCGGGCGGCGAACAACAAATGCTGGCGATCGGCCGGGCGCTGATGTCGCGTCCACGCCTGATCATGTTCGACGAGCCGTCGCTTGGGCTCGCGCCCAACATCGTCGAGCGTACCTTTGCGATCATCCGAGGCATCCGTGACGCCGGAACGACGGTCTTGCTGGTAGAGCAGAACGCGTTTGCGGCACTCGAGATGTGTGACTACGCCTATCTACTGGAGGGCGGCCGCATCGTTCTGTCCGGACCGGGCGCGGAGATGATCGAGAACGAGCACGTGCGAAAGGCCTACCTTGGCGGATGAGCGGCTTGAAACGGCGGCGTTATCGAGCGACGGGCAATGGATGCCGGTCTGCGGGCTCAGCCGGCTGATTTCGCAAATCATCGTCTGCGTCCGCGTGACCGGCGTCGATTTGATCCTGGTCTGGAACGAGGGGCGCGCGGTCGCCTGCGAGCGGATGTGCCCGCACGAGCAGGCCGACCTAAGTCTCGGACACCTCTCGCACGGCCGCTTGTGCTGTCCCCGTCACGCGGCGTCGTTCGATCTCCGCAACGGCCATATTTCCTACGGCTGGCCGAGCCGGCCATTGCGGCTATACCCGGTCCGGATCGAAGACGATCAGGTCTGGATTGACGCCGGGGCGATCAAGGCCCCGGCGACCTAGGCCATTTCTAACCGACGAGCTTTCGGGCGATATCGACAAGCGCGCCGTCAGGACGCCGCAGCTCACTGAGAATGCTGAAATGGTCGGCGCCTTCGATCGGGAAGAGCTGGCCGGGTGCGCCGGCGGCAGATCGCATGTCATGAAGCTTGATTGAATCGAAAACCAGCGCGGGCAGTTCGGCCGTGCCGAAGGCGATATCCAGCCGCTTGTGGACGGCGGGCAGGCGGAGCGGCGATAACGCCGCGACTTCCGCGCTGGTCAGCTTCAGTGCATTGTTAAGGCCCGTATCGCGGATAGGCCCAAGATCGTACACGCCGGAAATCGCCAGTCCCGCGGCAACGCGCGGGTGATCGAGCGCCATTGCGACGAGGTGGGCGCCGGCCGACCAGCCTGACAGCACGACGGGCCCGTCGATGCCGTGGGACGCTCCGTTTTCAGTCAGCCAATCGAGCGACCGGGATATCTCCGTCACGATCTCCGTCAACGACGCGTCGGGTGCGAGGGAATATCCGGGAATCGCAACCGACCAGCCATGGGCCGCGACGCCTTCGACCAGCATGGCAAACACTTCGCGCGAATTGCGCTGCCAGTAGCCGCCGTGCAGGAAAACCAGGCAGGGGGCCGCCTTGTCAGCGGCCGGATAAAGGTCGATCTTCGTCCTTTCGCGGTCACCATAGGGCAGATCAAGAAACGACTTGCGGCTGGCGCGCAGCGTTTCGGACATCTGGTTTCTTTCCGCGATCAGCGCCGCGCTGTTCTTCACCGCCGCATTGTTGTCATAGGCGGCGTCGTGCTCGGCCTGGGAAAGTGCAGCCCAGTTCAGCCGGGGGTCGAGAGCTTTGTCCTTCGTCGCCGAGATATCAGTCACGCGTCCTCCTGCTGAACCAAAGCGTTCATGATCGTTTACGTCCGCTAAGGGACGATCATGAGTTTAGTACGACCAAGCTGCCCGCTCTGTCTCGGTGTCGGCAAGCGCAACATGCGGATGTCCGGATTGATCAGGCTCATGCAGGGTAGCATCATGCAATTCTTGTGCTTGGAAGCGAGCGTGCAACGGCCGCTGCGGGATGATTGCCGCGCTGCATAGGCACCCGGCAAAATAGCTGGACCGGTCTCTGTCAGCGCAGCCGATGGCATGGAAATTGCTGAATATTTAGCTAGAGTTCGTCGGTCAGCCTGCGGAGATTTTGGAATGCTTGAAGGAGCCGAAGTGCGGCTTGCCGTCGATATCGGAGGCACGTTCACGGATATCGTTTTGGACGTGGGGCAGGATCGCAGGACGCGCAAAGTGCTGACGACTCCTGCGCGACCGGAGCAAGCCGTGCTGGACGGGATGCGTCTCATTCTGGGCGATGCGCGCGCCCACATCTGCGACATCGACGTCTTCATTCACGGCACCACGCTCGCGACCAACGCCATCATCGAACGTCGCGGCGCAAAGACGGCGCTTGTCGCAACGCAGGGGTTCCGCGACGTGCTCGATATCGGTACCGAAAGCCGCTACGACCAGTATGATCTCGCGATCGACAAGCCGAAGCCGCTGGCGCCGCGCGCCCTGCGTTTCACGGTCCCCGAGCGCATCGACGCGCAGGGCGCCGTGCGGTTGCCGCTCGACGAGGCGGCCGTGCGTGCGCTCGCGCCTGAACTGCGCGCGCAGAATGTGGAAAGCGTCGCCTTCGCTTTTCTCCACTCCTATGCCAATCCGGAGCATGAACGGCGCGCCGCCGCGATCCTGAAAGAGGAGATGCCGGGTATCTGGGTCACGCTGTCGTCGGCAGTGTGCCCTGAAATCCGTGAATACGAGCGGACCTCGACCGCGGTGGCCAATGCCTATGTGCAGCCGTTGATCGACGGTTATCTCTCGCGCATGGCCGAGGGGCTGCAGGCCGAGCAGTTTCGCGGCGCCATCTATCTCGTGACCTCGGGCGGCGGCGTCACCTCGATCGAGACGGCGCGGCGCTTTCCGGTGCGCCTCGTCGAATCGGGGCCGGCGGGCGGCGCGATCTTTGCGGCGCAGATCGCGGCGCGTCTCGGCGAGAGCAGGGTGCTGTCCTTCGACATGGGCGGCACCACTGCAAAAATCTGTCTGATCGAAAAGTACCAGCCTGAAACTTCGCGCGTGTTCGAGGTCGATCGCGCCGCCCGTTTCCTGAAAGGATCAGGCCTGCCGGTGCGCATTCCCGTGATCGAGATGGTCGAGATCGGGGCCGGCGGCGGCTCGATCGCGCGGGTCGACGCCTTGAAGCGCGTCACGGTTGGCCCGGAGAGTGCGTCGTCCGAACCGGGACCGGCCTGCTACGGCCGTGGCGGCCAACGTCCCGCCGTGACGGACGCGGACGTTGCACTCGGCAAGATCGATCCCGAGGCATTTGCCGGCGGCACCATCAAGCTCAGCCCCGAACTGTCCAGGCAGGCCTTGTTGCGCGACATCGGCGAACCCCTGGGATTGTCGGCGGAAACGGCTGCCTACGCCGTGCACGAGGTGGTGTGCGAGAACATGGCAAGTGCCGCTCGCGTGCACGCGGTCGAGCGCGGCGCCATCGTTGGCCAGCACACCTTGATCGCGTTCGGTGGTGCCGCGCCGCTGCATGCAGCCCGCGTCGCCGAGAAGATCGGCGTCTCGCGCGTCATCGTGCCGTCCAATGCCGGCGTCGGCTCGGCCGTCGGATTTCTTGCCGCCCCCATCGCCTATGAACTGGTGCGTAGCCGCCACGCCAGGCTCGATGCGTTCGATATCACCGCTGTATCCGACCTTTTGGACGAGATGGCCGCCGAGGCGCGTGCGCTGGTCGAGCCGGGCGCCGCCGGGGCGCCGGTGCGCGAACGTCGCGCTGCCTTCATGCGCTATGTCGGACAGGGGCACGAGATCACGGTCGAGCTGCCCAACCGGCGATTGACGGCCGTGGATCTCGCGGGCCTGCGCCAGGCCTTCGAGACGGATTATGCGGCCTTGTTCGAGCGGTCGATTCCGGGTGCTGCGATCGAGGTGCTGAGCTGGTCGGTGCTCGCGACCACCGAGCCGCGCAATCCGTCGCGCGTCGCCGAGGTGGCGCGCAAGCCGGCCGGAAAGGCCGCTGGCAGCCGCCAGTTTTTCGACGGCCGGGCGGGGAAGGTGGTCGAGATTCCACTGTATCGCCGCGATCAGATGGCGCCCGGGGCGATGATCGCGGGACCCGCTGTGATCGCGGAAGACGAGACATCGACATTCGTCTCGACGAACTTCGACGCCCATATCGACGGCGCCGGCAGCATCGTCATGGAACGGAAGGCGGCATGACCATGAACGAGTCAAGCGGCGCGAGCCTGATCGATATGCAGATCATGTGGCACCGGCTGATCGCCGTGGTCGAAGAGCAGGCGCAGGTGCTGCTGCGCACCGCCTTCAGCCCGATCGTGCGCGAATGCGGCGACCTCTCCGCCGGTGTCTTCGACCTCAAGGGACGGATGCTGGCGCAGGCGGTGACGGGCACGCCGGGCCACGTCAATTCCATGGCCGAGTCGGTCAAGCATTTCATCGCGCATTTCCCGATCCATACGATGAAGCCGGGCGATGCCTACATCACCAACGATCCCTGGATGGGAACCGGCCATCTCAACGACTTCGTCGTCACCACGCCCTGCTTCAAGGACGGCAAGGCGGTCGCGCTGTTTTCCTGCACCAGTCATTTGATGGATATCGGCGGTATCGGTTTCGGGCCTGATGCTACCGACGTCTTCATGGAGGGGCTTTACATCCCGATGCTGAAGCTGATCGATCAGGGCGTCGTCAATGAAACGCTGATGGCGATGATCCGCAGCAACACACGCCTGCCGATCGACACCGAGGGCGACACCTATTCGCTGGCCGGCTGCAACGATGTCGGCTGCCAGCGCCTTGTCGAGATGATGCGCGAATTCGAGATATCTTCGCTCGATGCGCTCGGCGATTTCATCTGCGACCGCTCGCGGGAGGCGGTGCTCGCCGAGATCGCCAGGCTGCCGAAGGGCGTCTGGCGCAACAGCATGGTCGTCGACGGCTATGACGCGCCGGTCACGCTCGCGGCGACGCTGACCATCTCGGAGGCGGGCATTCACGTCGACTTCGACGGCACCTCGGGCGCCTCGGCGTTCGGCATTAACGTGCCGCACTCCTACACCACCGCTTACACCGTGTTCGGCCTCGGCTGCGTGGTCGCCTCGCAGATCCCGAACAATGCGGGGTCGCTCTCGCCGTTGACAGTCGCGGCACCCGCAGGCTCGATCCTCAATGCGCCGAAGCCGGGGCCGGTGGCGTCACGCCATGTCATCGGCCAGATGCTGCCTGACGTGGTGTTCGGCTGCCTGCGCCAGATCATTCCCGAGCGGGTGCCGGCCGAAGGCACGTCCTGCCTGTGGAATCTCAATGTGCGCGGGCAGACGCGCAGCGGCGCCGGCGGCAATTACGGATTCTCGATGGCGGTGACGAGCAACGGCGGCACCGGCGCGCGTTTTGCCAAGGACGGATTGTCGGCCACCGCCTATCCGAGCGGCGTGCGGGGCACGCCGGTCGAGATCGCGGAGACCCAGACGCCGTTGATCTTCTGGCGCAAGGAGCTGCGTCCGGATTCGGGCGGTGCCGGCCGCACCCGCGGCGGTCTCGGCCAGATCATCGAGGTCGGCAGCGGCGTCGATGCGCCGTTCGACATTCTGGCCGCCTTCGACCGCATCGATCATCCGCCCCGTGGCCGCGATGGCGGCCGTAACGGCGAGGCCGGCTATGTCGGGCTGAAGTCGGGAAAAAGGCTGCGCGGCAAGGGCTTTCAGACCGTGCCGCCGGACGACCGGCTGGTGGTGTTGACGCCCGGCGGCGCCGGGATCGGTGATCCCCGGCAGCGCGCGCCGGAAAGCGTGCGCGACGACGTCGAAAGCGGCCTGGTGTCCAGCGAGAATGCGGTTGCGGTTTACGGTTTCGCTGACTGATGCGTCGGGCGGCGGTGCTGCGCTTCAATTTCAACAAGATGGAGAGGACGGATGATTACGCGGCGGACCTTTACGGCAGGAGCGGTGACGATGCTCGCCGCCGGCCATCTCTCGACGCGCGCCACGGCGGCAACGGCGAACTGGGACTTGTCGACGGTGTGGCCCGACGGCAATTTCCACACCCATAACGCCATGGCCTTTGCCGATGCGGTCAAGAAGCAGACTGGCGGCGCCGTCAACATTACGGTGAAGGCCGGCGGCCAGCTCGGCTTCAAGGGACCTGAGCATCTGCGCGCGGTGCGCGATGGCCTGGTTCCGCTCGCCGACGTGCTCAATATCCAGCAGGTTGGCGACGAGCCCTTCATGGGCGTCGAAAGCATTCCATTTCTCGCCGTCTCCATGGACGAGCTGAAGATCCTGCACAAATATGTGCGGCCCGAATACGACAAGATCGCCGAGCGCAACAATCAGAAGATCCTCTATGTCGTGCCCTGGCCGACGCAATACCTTCACCTCAAGGTGAAGGTGGCGGGTGTCGACGGACTGAAGAACATCAAGATACGCGTGCCGGACAAGAACGCCGTGGACATGCTGAACGCGGTTGGCATGGCGCCGGTCATGATTCCCTGGGGCGAGACCATACCGGCGCTGGCGTCGGGCGCGGTCGCAGGCGTTTCGACCTCGGCGGTATCAGGTGTCGACGGCAAGTTTTGGGAGTTCATGAAGTACATCTATCCGACCAACCACGTGTGGTCGTCGCAGATGCTGACCGTCAATCTCGATTCGTGGAAGGCTTTGGGCGCGGATCAGCAGAAGGTGGTTGCCGACATCGCCGCGAAGATGGAGCCGGATTTCTGGGCGAATTCGCTCAAGGCCGACGTCGACAGCCTCAACCGCCTCAAGGAGGGCGGCATGGAGGTGGTGCCGGTGTCGGATGCGATGATGACGGATATCCGCGCCAAGACGGCGCCGCTGCTGGAGGCGTTCCTCAAGCGTGTGCCGGCGGCGGACAAGCCGGTGCGGGCCTACCTCGCCGAAATCAAGCGCTAGGAGCGTCGCCGTGGTGAGCGTCCTGCCTGCTGCTCCGGAAAGCCTCAACGCGGCAGCGCCGGCGCCGCTGCGCATCCTGCTCGACGCGATCGATCGCCTCGGCCGGCTCGATGGCTGGATCGGCGGCGGCTGCCTGCTGACGCTGACGGCGTTGATGCTCGCCGAGGTCGCGACGCGCTTGCTGTCGAACTTCCTGCCGTTCTTTCCTCCGACCATCTCGATCGCCTGGGAGTATTCCTCCTATCTGATGGCGGCATCCTTCACCTTTGGCGCCGCCATGACGCTGCGTGTCGGCGGCCATATCCGTGTCGTGCTGCTCTTGAAGAACGCGCCGGCGCCAATCCGGCGTGCGCTGGAGATCCTCTCGGCGTTCGCCGGCTTCGCTTTCATGGCGTTCCTGACTTGGGCCATGGTCAAGTTCGCCTTCGGATCGTTCACGCGCGGGCAGCTGTCGACGTCGAGCGACACGCCGCTATGGCTTCCGCAGGCCGTCGTCACCTTCGGGATGCTGCTGCTGACGTTGCAATTCCTGGCGCGCGCCATCCAGGCGGCGCTCGGGCTGCCGCTCGAAGACCATCGCATGAAGGCGTCGCCCGTCGAATGACCGCGTGCGCAATGAGGGCATGCGCTGCTGCGCCCGCTGCCGGAAAGCAAGCTCCATGACCATCGAAGTCGTCAGCCTGTTCGTCATTCTGTTCGTGCTGCTGGCCGGGGGGCTCTGGATCGGGCTGACCCTTGCGTTCACCGCGACCATGCTGCTCGCGATGTTTCGGTCGGTCCCGCTCGACAAACTGCTTCCGCAATACGCCTGGAACATCCTGACGACGCAGGAGCTGTTGGCTCTGCCGCTGTTCATCCTGATGGGCGAGCTGTTGTTTCGCACAAAATTGTCGCGATCGCTGTTTCAGGGGCTGGCGCCGTGGGCCGGACTGCTGCCCGGACGTCTGCTGCATGTGAACGTGATCGGCTGCACGATCTTCGCGGCGATCTCGGGTTCGTCGGCGGCGACGACGCAGGTGATTGGCCGCATGTCGCTCAACGAACTGCTGCGCCGGGGCTATTCCCGGGATATCGCGATCGGCTCGCTCGCAGGCGCCGGCACGCTCGGCTTTTTGATTCCGCCCTCGAACATCATGATCATCTATGGCGTGCTCGGCGACGTCTCGATCCTGAAGCTGTTCACCGCCGGCGTCCTGCCGGGCCTGCTGCTGGCCGGTACTCTCATGGCCTGGGTGATGCTGCACACCACCTTGAACCGGACGATGGTGCCGGAGGCCGAGGCGAAGCTCGCGCTGGTCCCCTGGAGCGAACGCTTCGCCGCGCTGAAGGACCTGGCGCCGGCCTTGTTTCTGATCGCGTGCGTGCTCGGCTCGATGTATGGCGGCCTCGCGACGCCGTCGGAGGCGGCGGCGGTCGGCGTGCTCGGCGCCGCGCTGGTCGCGTGGGGGCAGGGATCGCTCTCGCAGCAGGTGATGCGCGATGTGATCATCGGGTCGGTGGTCACCTGTTCGATGATCGCGCTGATCGTGCTCGGCGCATCGATCCTCGGCAACGCCGCGGCGTTCCTCGGCATCCCGCAGGCCGTGGCCGCTTTTGTCAAGGGCCTTGGCTTGTCGCCGTTCATGCTGATCGTCGTGCTGATCGGATTCTACCTTGTCCTCGGCTGTTTCCTCGATGGCTTCTCGATGATCGTGATGACGTTGCCCATCGTGCTGCCGATCGTGAAGGCCGCGGGCTTCGACGAGATCTGGTTCGGAATCTTCCTCGTGCTTGCCGTCGAGATGGCGCAGATCACACCGCCTGTCGGCTTCAACCTGTTCGTTATCCAGGGCCTGACGGATGACGGGCTCGGCTATATCGCGCGCGTGACGTTGCCTTACCTGATCATCATGGTCGGATTCGTGCTGCTGCTGACGCTTTGTCCGGGCATCGTCACGATCCTGCCCAGACTTCTCTACGGATGAACCGCGCCCGGGCTGACGGCCTTCCAAGGCAGGACAGCAGAAATTGTTGCTCCCTGATGCTTGCGCGACGACCGGCCGAATAGCTGTGTTATCGGAACACATTAGCTGCGAAAATTTTTCGTTAACGCTGCCGGCGGCGCGGCGCTCGCTGCAAATAGTTGCGCGGGTGCTCTTGACGAATTCGCAAATTCCGGTGCATACCGCTGCCCCACAAAACGCCGTCGAACTCGCCGGCGTTCTTTAAGGACCGAACCCGTGTTGCGATTGCGCTCACATATCGTCGCGAAAGCCGCCGCCGCGCTGCCGTTTAATCGGCCGTGCGATTGGTCGTGCATGTCCGTGACGGAACAAGGTCCGAGCTATCTGACCAAGCCCGAATATCTCGGGACCAGCAGGATAGCAGGCAGAACTTAACAGGCAGCGGGAATCCACCCTCTGCCAAACAGGCGGAGGGCAACATGGCCCGCAACGACACCAGCAAGACAGGACTCGAGAAGCGTACCCGCGAGAAGACTTTCTCCTCGCCGGTCATGCTCGCCTTCGTGCGCACCGTCGTGGCGCGCCGCGGGATCTCCGAGGCCGAAGCCCGCCAGATTTATCTCGACTACATCAACCGGCCCCGGTCGGAATGTCACCGCGGCCGCCGCGAGATGACGTGACGTGATTTCGAATACAGGACGATCGCCCCTGCAAGGACATAAGGCGATCCGCTGACCGGTACCGGTCTCCTTCGGTGGAGCGGCAAACGGTGGTTTCAGGCAGCGATCACTTTTTCACCCTTCGGGTGATATTGGCCGGGCTTTCCCCGGCCGTTTGCAGATTTTACGCCCGTGTAGCTCAGCGTAGAGCGCCGCCCTCGTAACGCGGAGGCCAGGGAGTCGACCACCCTCGCGGGCACCATCGCCGCCATCATTCCCAAAATATCGAAAACAACCCCATGCAAAGTAGCCGGCCACCGCCGGCATCCGCCAAAGCAGCTTGACGCGTCGGGCAAATCAGGGGCATTCTTCCATCATTCCGAAAACCTCTACGCGTCCGTCGACCCGCAACAGCGGGCGCTTCCGTCGCGCTTGCAGTCGAACAATTCTCATTTCGCTCCACTAGCCCAACCGGTAGAGGCGACGGACTTAGACTCCGTGCGTTGGCGGTTCGAATCCGTCGTGGAGCACCAGCATTGCAGTTCATTGCATCGGCATTGTCGCGACGACGTCCGTGTAGCCCAATCGGTAGAGGCGGCGCTTTCAAACGGCGCGCGATCGCGGTTCGAATCCGTGCACGGACACCAGGCCTGCGTAGCCCAACCGGTAGAGGCCCAGCCTTAAACGCTGCACAGTGCAGGTTCGATCCCTGCCGCGGGCACCACGGAACATCAGCATCTGCCGCGGCTCCTGCCCGGCGGATCCATCCCTTAACGCGCGCTTAGCTCAGCGGGAGAGCGCCTGTTTTACACACAGGATGTCGGCCGTTCGATCCGGTCAGCGTGCACCAACCCGCGTCCGTAGCTCATTTGAGGAGAGCGCCGCTGTGACATGGCGGAGGCGGCAGGGGCAGAGCCTGCCGGACGCACCATCAATTTCCTCTCGTAGCTCAGTGGCAGAGCAATCGCTTGATAAGCGATCGACGGATGTTCGATTCATCACGGGAGGACCAAACGGCAATGGAGGTCATCATGAACGAGAACTTGCCCGCCGGCGTGCACCTTCTCTCCGCCGAGAGCCTGGCCGCGCTTGCCCGGGCAAAGGCGAGGAGCGACGCCATCATGGCTCGCCACATAAAACCGGCGCGGCTGGCCGCCGCAACCATCAAGACGATGGATCCGGAGCGTTAAACCTGAATGGAGATGGAGCGGATTTTTAACCCGTGCGCACGTGGTTCGAAACCACCCGGATCCTCCACCACGGACCTGTGCCCCCAGCGGCCAAGGGAGCGGATTCTTAATCCGTCGCGAAAGCATCGTCGGTTCGAGTCCGACCAGGTCCTCCACTCCGCGGCGCTCGGTTCGAGACGCCGCAGAGCCATCGCCGCACCACATTCGCGCTCGTGGCGAAACGGGTAGACGCGCCGTCTTGAGAGGGCGGTGGGAGACCATGCCGGTTCGACCCCGGCCGAGCGCACCAATGGCCCATGTCCCCATCTGGCGAAGGGACCGGATTGTCGATCCGGGAAGGCGAGTTCGATCCTCGTCATGGGCGCCAGTTTACGATTTTGCACGACATTGCCGATCAACAAGCAAGCGCCGCACCGGGCCGCAGATAGCCGCACAGGCTGCCTGATTTAAGGCGCCGCAGAAGGCAATGCCGAGCCAGCAGTTCCGAGCTTCGATCCCGCCAACGAGGTGGAGCCGCTCTATGAGCAGGTCCAGGATTGGAAGACCAAGCTCGGGGCGACCGCCACCGCGTCCGATTCCGGCAGCTCCCATCCTTCGGAAACAGCCGTGCCGAATCCGTCGGGTGGCACGGCGCCGAATCAGCAGCTCGACCTACGGCTTGACGTAGCTCCAGCCCTGTTCCTCGAGCTGCATCACGCGCACCACGCCGGACGGAACGACTTCAGCCTGCGGAATAATCGGAATGTCCTTGTCCTCGGCCTTGCGCATGTTCTCCCGCGTGATGCCGCAGGCCTTGAATGAGACCTCCGGCCTACTCAGCGCCATTGTCTCGATCCGGGCTTTGACCGGCGAAGTATCGTTGCGCAACATATTCAGGCCAGGTCCGAACGTAACCACCTCGATTTTGACCGGCTCGCCGGCCTTCTCATAATATTCAGCGACGTTCGTTGCGTTGTTCAGAGCGAGATTCATCGCCGCGGCGTCGTTGGTGTTCACCTGCAGGATCAGGTGATGTTCCTTTTTCCCCGCCGCCGCCGGCTGCGCGGCGAGTGCAACAGTCGATCGCTTCTGGATCTGCGTGGCGGCAGCGGACTTCGCGGACCTCGTGGTCTTGCCGGTCGCAGGCGCTGTTTTGTCGAGCCGCTGCTCGGCCTCCGCTGCCGTGGCCAAGCAGGTTGTCACCAGCAACACCACCGCACCTGCCACCGCTATGCTCACAATATGCCGAAACTTACGCACTATCTGCCTCCCATGGAATGCTGTTCCCCGTTGATCGTCAGTTGTTGGGCTTGGCGAGAACATGCGGCCATTTACAGGTCGCACCGATCTTCGCCCGCAAAGTCTCCAGCCCGTTGAGCGAAAAAATTCCCTGCTGGGAGATTCCCTTCACCGATATGACCAGCACCGTAAGCTGGCCCGCAGCCGGAAGCGACCGCAGAAGCGCGCCCGCGTCACCTTTGAACGCGACGCCGTCGCCAAAGGCCGGCGCGACGCCTCCAAACTGAACCGACTGGCCATCGTTCACGCGATAGGAGATGAAGTAGTGATTGCCGGGGCCGGTGATCTCCGGCCCCGACACGGCGAGCTCGGAGCGTCCACCGCGGCAGCGGATCGATAACTGCAACGGCGGGCTGCCCGCGATATCGCGCGAGGAGGTCGTCGCCGTCGCAATCGGCGAATAGTCGACCGGAGACGTCGTCTGGCTGACGATCCAGCCGCCGCCCGGCTGGGTCACATCCTGTGCTGAGGCGATCCCACTCGCCAAAGCGAACGCGATTGGAAGAGGGCGTACAGCGCTTTTCACCTTGAAACCTGCGAAGCCTGACCTGAATGCGGGCGGTGATCGAGCCACGCCTGCGCCGCCGGGAAGCGCGTCAGCCCTGGAACGCTGCCAGCCCGATTGATCGCTTTCCATTGCGGATCGAAGCCCGGTCCATACAGCTTGTCGAATCGCGTGAACAGATAGTCGACAAAGCGTGCGACGCGAACATAGCGGTCCGTATTGGCCGGCCAATTGAACGAGACAAGCGCCGTCTGCACCGCGACCGTCTCGATGCGCTCGCCCGGCTTGATCAGGTTGGGATAGTCGGTCGATTCGAGCTTGGTCGGAAGGTAGTAGTCGTTCAGCTTATTGTTGTATGGCACCGGAAGAAACTTGAAGCCCGGATCGAAGCGCCCGCGCACAAACGCGTCGATCGGCTTTCCTGTGACGAACACCACCGCCGCCATCCCGTTCTCGCCTTTGCGCATCTGTTCGATCGCGATCTGATGCGGAATGAACGTCTTGTCGACACCGAGACCGAGACGGCTGAAGATCAGCGGTCCGGAATAGGCGGCTGCGGTGCCGAGCGTGTTGAAATTCACCTTCTTGCCGACGAGGTCGTTCAGGCTTTGGATCTCCGGCCGGACGAAGACATGCAGCTCGGACGGGAAAAGATTGAGCACATAGTTGATCTTGTTTTGAATGTCCGGCACCTGGCTCTTGTACTCGTCGAGCGAGTCCGAATTGATGATCGCGACGTCGATGCCGCGCAAATAGAGCAGCGAATTGACGTTTTCCGTCGGCCCGCGCGTGACGACCGGCAGGACGTGCATGTTGTTCCCGTCGTCGACAACCCTCGCCATCTCCGAGGCAAGCCGGATCGGCGCGCCTTCCAGAAGTCCCCCGGCAAGGCCGACCGTCCAGGCGTTGATGGCCTCCCTCGGATTTGGGTTTGCGGCCGCCCCCTGCGGCTTTGGCGGCGGACTTGGCCGATGCAAGCGAACGCTTTGGAGACGCTCGTTCGTCGATTGCGCTCCCGCCAGGGACGGCTGGAGCACCGAGAGCAGTGCAGTCACCGTGGCAGGCAAGAGAAGCGGGCGGGATATTCTCAATCTACTCATCGACTAACTCCGTACACTGGACGGCTGACGCAGCGAGCCGATGTCCCCTCACGCGAGGGAACGTAGTCCGCCATCGCATCGCCGCGCAACACAATTTGGGCAGACGGAGCGGATTCGGATTTTTTTGTGAGCGCTCGGTTGAATCTCTACTGTTATGCGCGCGTTAGGTGATTGTACAATAAGTAGCGGTGCCGGTGGAATGCTCGTATTACGAGAAATGAATTGCGGCTGTTTCGAAACGAAATTGCGGTTCTCAATACGGCCGGCTTTGACGACAACGGGTGTATTGGTTGGATTCGAGTCGGAAGAGACTGGTTCGACTATCGCCTCGAACCTAAAGCGCGATGAGATTTGGATGAATCGTCATCGCGCTTTAGGTCGTTGTTTGCGCATGATCTTTTCGGAAAACCGCTTCACACTTTTCCGGATCATGCTCTAATGCGTGCTTCCTTTGAGCAGGCGCGGAACAGTCTGCGCGCTGGCGCGGAGTGAAGCTGGAGGATGTCGAGACAGAGTAGCTGTGCGTCGCCACCGGTGCTGTGGTCGCGTGACCGGCAAGCCGATCGAACTCCGGCGTGCTCTATCCCTGGCGCGCCAACTTCCAGGATGTAGCTGAGCCCGGCCAAAGCGCGCGCCTCGGGCGCGCGAGACCGCGGGTTCAAATCCTGCCATCCTGACCAATCCGGGCGTCTAGCTCAAAGGCAGAGCCGGCCGCTCATAACAGTTCCAAATATCGGTTCAAATCCGGTGGCGCCCACCACCGCCAACGAGAGGAGAGGGCAAATGTTCGCAGCAAACCCGGCTCTTGTCCTCAACGCCGACTTCCAGCCGCTCAGCTACTTTCCATTGTCGCTGTTTGGCTGGGAGGACGCCGTCAAGGCGGTCGTGAAGGGATCGCATGTCATCGTCGCCGAGTACGATCAGGTGGTCCGCAGCCCGTCGATGGCGATGCGGCTGCCGTCGGTCATCGCGCTGCGCGACTATGTGCGGCCGCCGGTTCGCGTCGCCTTCACGCGGTTCAATGTCTTTCTCCGCGATCGCTTTCGCTGCCAGTATTGCGGCGACCAGCACCTGCGCGGCGAACTGACGTTCGACCACGTCATCCCGCGGGCAGACGGTGGCCAGACGTCCTGGACCAACATCGTGGCGGCCTGCAGCCCCTGCAACACGCGCAAGGACCGCTTGCACCTCAAGCCGCTGCGCAAGCCGTTCGAGCCGACGCAGCACGACCTGATGGCGGCCCAGCGTCTGTTTCCGCCGAACTTTCTGCATGAGACCTGGCGAGACTATCTGTACTGGGATGTCGAGCTCGAGAAGTAACAGCGCCGGCGGCGTTGCCGCCGCCGGCGCACCATCACCACGTAGCTCAACTGGATGAGTACGACCCTCCGAAGGTCGAGGATGCAGGTTCGAGTCCTGTCGTGGTGGCCAATCCGATGCGCCGAGAGCGCAGGGATGACGAACCGGACAAGCGTGCCGGCGCTGCCTTGAAAGCAGACGGGCGCCGCGAGGCGCTGCGGTGCAAGCCCGCCGTCACTCCGCCATCCGGACAGTGAACCGGCGCGCGGCCGGCCTCGATTGGAAGTCGAGTGGGCGCTTCGGCGCCGGGGATCAGGGCCTCCGCTGTCCGCCACCTTGGAGAGTCAACCGGACAGGCGCGCCGGCACGGCTTCGAACACCGATGGCACCGCAAGGTGTGAGGCTCACGTCCTCGGCTCTCCGCCAATTTGGACTAAAGCTGGCGGTGAGCTTGAGGTCCGCTTGTAGGGCTGCTGTCAGTTGGCGAAGGATGTCTGCGGCGCGATTTTGTTCTGCGCGATGATGGCTTCGGCCCGCGCGAGATTTTCCAGCAGGCGCTGGCTGGTCAAGACAAGGAAGTAATAGCCGAACTGCGGGTTTTGGAAGTAGATCTCGAGCAGCTTTTCATAGCTGATGGTCAGGACGCGGCCATCCTCGATACATTCGATCGTCGCGGTTCGGCGGTTGTCGGGCGTGAGGAAACCAAGCTCGCCCATCAAACGCCCCGGCGGAAGTTCGACGTTGATTTCGATGACCCGGAATTTTCCGGTGACGGTCAGCAGCATTTCGCTCGCTGCGTCACCCTTCTTCATCAAGATATCGCCCTTGCGATACTTGCGATCGGTCATGAACGGCTTGAGCCACTCCATCGACGTGTCGCCCTGTGTTGCGGAGCGTGCCTTCTTCACGAGCGCGAGCATTTGATGAAGACGGTAGGCATTGATGGGAATCATCAGGAGATAAAGAAGAAAGACCGTGACGGCTCCGGTGAGCGCGCCGAAGACGGCGAAGAATGCGCACCCGATCATGTTCGCGACCCGCAGCGGCACCATCGTGTGCGTCAGCAATGTGGCGACAAAGAAGATCGCGCCGACCAGGGCGAACATGTTGGCAAGCGTGATGTTGTGCAGAAAGATTTCCAGCAGGCGGTTGAAGATGGCGTCCCAGGTCACGTTGTTCGGATCGAGACCCATTTGGACCAGAATCTTCGCGAATCTTAGGTTGTCGGTTGCTGCATCGAGAATGCGGTCCAGCATGACGGACATATCTCCCTTTGGAGCCGGTGAAGCCAGTTTACCGGAAATGGCTTTATCGTGGCGCACAAACTTGGCCGCCCGAGTTCCGAGCCGGGTCACAAGGGCGGTCCGACCGCTCAGTTCGTCAGGTCCGCTTCTCCCCGGAGAGCGGCCTTTACGGCCTCTCATGGGCAGTTCGGCTGAGGGCCATGAGCGGAAATCGAGATGATCCCAGTAATTCCATGCTGACGGTGGCTAATGGATAAAGGCAACGGTTGATCAAAAGAAGGCGATAACAACTGCTACCTTGCTTCGCACAGGGCTTTGCGCTCCTCTTCGGCGCGCTTCTCGCGGTCCGATCTCGCCTGCATTTCCTCTGCTGAAAGCACCTCCTCGAACACTTTCGGCTCTTGTGAGGGTCCATCGTAGGCGTTGGCGAAATCGACAAGAGGTACAGTCAGGCTGATCGGCGAATTGGCTTTGTCGATCGCCTCAAGAACGAGCATCCGCCCTTGCTTGAGCTGATCAACCAATTCCGCTCCAGCGTCATAGTCGGCCATGCAACCGTTTGCAAAGCAGTTCACATAGGGCCGCTCGATTGCCTGGCCCTGATCGATGATGATGCGAACACCACGCTCCAAGCTCACCCGGGTCGGTAGGGTGACGCGCAGAGTTTTTTTCGTGTCTCCGTTTCGCTCGATGAGCACGGCCGCCACAACCGGTCCACAGTCAACGTTCGAGCGGCCGTCCCTGCCGATAACGTTCAAGCGGCCGTCCCTCGCGGTAAAGCAGTTATTGCCCAAGCAGAACTTGGTCCAGGGAGAGTAAGTTGGTGCCGGCAAATTAGCCCCCTCGGCGATTACCGGCGTCGCAACGAGACAAGCAAACGCCATGGTGGTGAAGCAACGCAATACCATGCAGCACATAGCCGCCTCCCCGATAGGATATGAACTCAAGCATGCCGCAGACTTTGTCCGCATTAGGGAGTTGCGCACGTCGAGCATCACTTCTGCAATGGGTCATAAACAGGCGTGCCCAGGTCCGGCTTTCGAGGTCCGCTTTACGTTCAACAGCGGTACCAGCGATCCGCAGTTGCCGGATTACTTGTCAGTCGGCGCCTTAATTTTTCTAGCCGAACTAACGATCGCGCCAGGCCGGACGTACGCCGGCGCCGCTGGGGAGTTTGCAGCCTCGGCACTATTCTCGGCACCATTTCGCGGGATGACCGGAGCGGTAACCAGGCCCCGGGCGTGGCTCATAACCACGAGACGCGCGTTCGAATCGCGCTCCCGCAACCAATCTGGGTAACGTCAAGTCTGGGGACTGAGCGGGCCTGTAAAGCCTGCGCCTTTGTGCCTGCCTGGTTCGATTCCAGGGTTACCCACCATCATCCATGCGGACGTAGCTGGAAGGTCGAGCACCTGAGTGCCACTCAGGAGATTCGGTTTCGATTACCGACGTCCGCGCCATCTAAAGCGCGATGAGATCTGGATGAATCGTCATCGCGCTTTGGCTCTTCGTTTGCGCATGATCTCCGCGCAAACGCGTTCCGCGTTTGTCGCGAGGGAAAACCGCTTCACACTTTTCCGGATCATGCTTTAGCCCAGTTAGCAAATCTGGTGATTGCACGCGCCTGAAGAGCGCAGGAGGCCAGTTCAAATCTGGCGCTGGGCACCATTTCGGGGGCAGGCAGCGGGCTGCAGTTGATCCTTGCAAGATCGACGTCCGGAGTTCGACTCTCCGTTGCTCCACCATCTCATTCCCGTCGAGCCATCTCGGTGAGGGCGCTCCGCTGTTAACGGAGGAAGGCACGTTCGAAACGTGCGGCGGGAGCCAATTCACTATTTCCGATCTCGGCGATCGGTCGAATGTCACCTTTGGCGCATGGCGGACCGTTCAACGGGTTGAGGCCGATGCCTGCTATTGACCTGGAACGGACCTCAGATGTGATGTGGTCAGCCCTGCTTCGCCATTCGCGTGAGCGGAGTATCGGGCGGCAACGAGACCCAGGGGTGGCGTGACTCCTCCCACACCGAGACGGTCGGCGCCGGGAAACCCGGGTCGGCGAAGTTTCCGACGGCAACAATGACGCGTCCAGGAAAACTTTCGCTCTCCCAGTAGACCGTGGAGCCGCATGTCGGACAGAAGTTGAAAGTCACCACGCTCGTGCTTTCGGCTGTTCGCTTCCACGTCGTAGCCTTACCGGTGAAGGTGACCTGCTCGCGCCGGAAGCTCGCTTGGTTGCCAAATACCGAACCGGTACGGCGCTGGCACGCCAGACAGTGACACGTGGAGATACGCACCGGTTCGCCTTCGATCGTGAGGTGAAGCTGCCCACAGCTGCAGGCGGCGTGTCGGGTGGTCATGGCTCAGCTCCTCGGCTGTTGATAGTGGCAGAGCGTAGGCTGGACTTGAGAACAATGCACCAGACGCGGTGGGGCCGCGTCCGTTCTCCTGGTGCTTCGGGTCACTTCGCGCAGGCGAAGAGGTGCTGCGACGACAGCATCGCGCGATGTCCGAGTTCGAGGGTGAAGCGGACCTCAATGTCACAAGCGCCGATTTCGGTTGATGGCCCGAAGCCGAGCGAACTTCGTCGCCTGCCCCTGGTCTGGTATTGAGCACAGTCCGGACGTCGCATCAGCGATCCACCGACCGCCGCTTTTGACCCTGGCGCGAATACTACCGTTCCGGTTTCGACTTCCACTCAACCGCCAGCTTCTGCGCTTCGGCGATCTGTGCCGGGGTCATTTGCTGCGCGATGCGATTTCGATTGCTGATCGCATCCTGGTCACTTCGCGCAGCCGCCAAACTGAGCCACATGTATGCTTGAATACTGTCTTGCGGCACGCCTAGTCCCGTAGCGTAACAGAGGCCAAGATATACCTGCGCTCCAATATGACCTTGATCTGCAGCGCGGCGAAACCACTTCGCAGCCTCGGTCCGGTTCTCGGACACGGCCACGCCCGCGAAATGCAGGACCCCGACGTTGAACTGCGCACCATCGTTACCACGCTCGGCGGCAAGGTGATACCACTTCAATGCTTCAGCTTTGTTTTGAGGCACCCCATTGCCGTTGTCGTACAAGGTCCCCAGGTTGTACTGGGCGAAGGTATGGCCTTGATCGGCTGCGAGGCGCCACCACTTTGCAGCCCTGGCGTAATTTTTCGGCACACCTTGGCCGCCGTCGTACATGAACCCGAGTGCGTACTGCGCCTCAGCATTGCCTTGGTCGGCCAGCGGACGCCAGAGCCGTAGCGCGGTTGCGTAGTCGCGTCTGCCATGCGCCGCCTGCGCATCCTCAAACGGCCCCGCAACAGCGCCTCCCGCCATCAGTGGCGAAGCGAGCGCGAGAAGGACCAGGAGGATTCGGACGATCGGCATGAGAAACCTCAATCGGCGTCGCGCGACTCGGCGCGGCACGCGCCGCCGTCGCGACGATGGCGGCTTGTTTGTCGCGGGCCGCCCGCGAAAGGTTCACCGCCGACGGCCTCTTGCGGACACAAACGAACGACCATTGCGCATTAGCCCGGATCCGTGCCTTTGCAAGCATGTCGCCTATTGGCCAATCCGGATATTTCCGGCGGGCTGTGCGAATGTCTGCTTCCAAGGGGAAGGCGGACGTCGCGACCTTGCATCAGAACACCTGATTTATGAGTCCGCGCCCTGATTTTCGCTGCCTCCTTTGACGGCGAAAGAATCGACACGCTGCCATCGTCTAGCGGCAAGGACACCCGGTTCTCAGCCGGTCGGCGCGGGTTCGAGTCCCGCTGGCAGTACCATATCCAACTTCCCGTAGCTCAACTGGATGAGTAGCGCGCTACGAACGCGAAGGTATGCAGGTTCGAGTCCTGCCGGGAAGGCCAATCATCATCAGCGTGTAGGGGAGCCTGGCCGTCCCTACCTGCCTTGGAAGCAGGGGATCGGTGGTTCGAATCCACCCACGCTGACCATCATCGCGCGCTGACCGATCGGTTAGGTGACGGATTCTGAATCCGTTCAGACAGGTTCGACTCCTGTGCGCGCTGCCAATTCGGCCCTGTGGCGAAACAGGAACGCGGCGGTCTGCAAAACCGCCATGAGCCGGGGCAGCACCGGCCAGGGCCTCCAGCATGCGTTCGTGGACCAACCGGATGGTCAGCCGTGTTCTAAACGGCCCTATGCTGGTTCGAGTCCAGCCGAGCGCGCCATGCCGAGATCATAGTCTGAAATGGAGAGTTGGCCGAGCGGCAAGGCAACGCGGTGCTAACGCGTCGAGTCCTTCGGGACGCACAGGTTCGATTCCTGTACTCTCCGCCATCACGCGAAGGCGATGGGCGAGCCCATCGCGATCGATTGCATACTGCAAGACGGATAGCGCCGGCTGCTGCTGCGGTGTCTTCCTTGCGTTACCTTTTGCTTGCGGGCGTGGCGTAGTGGGCTGCGTGCCTGTCTTCCAAACAGGAGGTGTCCGGTTCGATCCCGGCCGCCCGCGCCAACCTGCCATCGCCTGGTGCCAAGGGTACGGCGCTTTCAACGCTGGACTTCACGGGTTGAACTCCCGTTGGCAGGACCAGATTCACGACCAAGTTCTTGGGCGCGTCGCCAAGCTGGCCAAGGCGCCGGATTTTGATTCCGGTTACCGCAGGTTCGAGTCCTGCCGCGCTTGCCAATTCCTCGCGGGGCCTCGGCAGGGAAGGGGCCGGCTCTCATAAGGCTGGAGTGGCGGGTTCGACCCCCGTACCCGCGACCATCTTCCGGCGCTTCGCCGACTGGCTGGATTGTTGTGTCCACCGGTTTCGCCTGTGCCGATCGCCGCCGATCACGAAATCGGCGACCCCTCGATCTCACCTGACTTCGTTCAATGGCAGGATGCTCGGTTGTGGACCGGGAGACGTGGAGTTCGATTCTCCCAGTCAGGACCAGATACCGGCTTAGTTCAGTGGCAGAACGCGGGCCTCCAAAACCCGATGTCGACTGTTCGATTCAGTCAGCCGGTGCCAGCTTTCTTTCCCGGCCGCGCACTGTCAGGCCTGCCGTCATTCGGCCGGCGTCGGGCTGACGATGCCACCATCGATCGCCGGCTTTTTCCGGCCGAACAGCCGGCTTTGCAGCTTGTCGAGGTAGATGTAGACCACCGGCGTCGTATACAGCGTCAGGAGCTGCGATACGGCGAGGCCTCCGACGATGGCGTAGCCCAGCGGCTGGCGTATCTCGGAGCCTGCGCCGGTGCCGAGCATCATCGGAACGCCGCCGAGCATGGCCGCCATCGTGGTCATGAGAATGGGGCGGAAACGCATGATGCAGGCGCGGTAGATCGCTTCTTCCGCCGTCAATCCCTCCTCCTGACCGACATGCAGGGCGAAATCGACCAGCATGATGCCGTTCTTCTTGACGATGCCGATCAGGAGGATGATGCCGACGATCGCGATCACGCTGAGATCAAGGTGGGCCGCCATCAGCAGCAGCAATGCTCCGAGCCCGGCCGACGGCAGCGTCGAGATGATGGTGATGGGATGGATCAGGCTCTCATACAATATGCCGAGGATCAGGTAGATCACGAACAGCGCAGCCGCAATCAGGATCGGCGTGCTTGACAATGCATCCCCGAAGGCCTGCGCGTTGCCCTGGAAACTCGTCTGAAGCGACAACGGCTTGTCGAGCTGATGTTCGATATGCTGGATGGCGCTGGTTGCTTCGCCGATTGCCGTTCCCGGCAGCAGGTTGAAGGAGATCGTCACCGACGGAAACTGGCCCTGGTGGTTGACCACGAGCGGGGCGACCCTGACCACGCTGTCGACCAGCGTCGATAGCGGCACTTCCTGGCCGCTCGAGGACTTGACGTAGATTCCGGTCAACGCCTCCGGCGAGTACTGGAACTTCGGATTGACCTCCATGACGACATGATACTGGTTCAAGGTCGTGTACATGGTCGAGACGATGCGCTGGCCAAAGGCGTCGTCGAGCGTGTTGTCGATGGTGAAGGGCAGGATGCCGTAGCTCGAAGCCACCTCGCGCTTGATGGTGATGTCGAGCAGGGGGCCGGAATTCTGCTGGTCGGTTGCGACGTCGGTGATGCCGGGGATCTTCTTGATCCGGTCGAGGAACAGGGCCGCCCAATGGTTCAGTTCGCCGGGATCGGCGTCGTCAAGCGTATACTGATACTGGGTTTTCGAGACGCGGCCGCCGATGGTGATGTCCTGCGCGGCCTGCATGTAGAGCGTGATGCCCTGGATCTTGGCCAGGTTGGTCCGCAGGCGCGCGAGCACCGTTTCCATGCTGTCGCGTTGCTTGTAGGGCTTGAGCGCAATGTAGATGCGGCCGTTGTTGACCGTGGTGTTGCCGCCGCCGGCGCCGATCGCCGATCCGATGGATGCGACCGCCGGATCCCTGATGATGGCGTTGAGCAGCGCCTGTTGGCGCTCCGTCATCGCCTGATAGGAAATGTCCTGCGCGGCTTCGGACAGGCCGATGATGAGCCCGGTGTCCTGCTGCGGAAAGAAGCCCTTGGGAATGACCACGTAGAGATAGCCGGTCAGTGCGATGGTCGCAAACATCGTCAGCAGCGTGATGAAGCGGTGGCGCAGCACGATTCTGAGCCCCGCCTCGTAGGCGCCGAGCAAGGCATCGAAGCCGCCTTCAGAGATTCGGTACAGCCGCCCGTGCGTCCTGCTTTCCGGCTTGAGCAGCCGCGCGCACATCATGGGCGTCAGGGTCAGCGAGATCAGCAGCGACAGCACCAGCGCGACGCTGACGGTGACGGCGAATTCGCGGAACAGAAGCCCGACATACCCACCCATCAGGAACAGCGGAATGAACACGGCGATCAATGACAGCGTGATCGACATGATGGTGAAGCCGATTTCGCCGGCGCCCTTCAGCGCCGCCTCGTACGGCGTGGCGCCGCCCTCCATGTGTCGCACGATGTTTTCGATCACGACGACGGCGTCGTCGACCACGAAGCCCACGGCGATCGACAGCGCCATCAGCGACAAATTGTCGAGGCTGTAGCCGAGTTCGTAGAGGACGGCGAAGGTGCCGATCAGCGACAACGGAACGGTGATGGCCGGAATGACCGTCGCCCAGAAGTTTCGCAGGAAGACGAAGATCACCATCACCACCAGCGCGACGGTCAGTATCAGCGTGAACTGAACGTCGTGGATCGAGGCGCGAACCGTGTCGGTGCGGTCGGAGATGACGTGGATCTTGACCGCCGGCGGGATCGAGGCCTGCAGCACCGGCATCATCGCCTTGATCCGCTCGACGGTGTCGATGACGTTGGCGCCGGGCTGACGCTGGATCGCCATGATGACCGCGCGCTGGTTGTTGTACCAGCCGGCGATCAGGTCGTTTTCCGGCGCACTGACGGCGCGGCCGACGTCGCGGATGCGAACCGGCGAGCCGTTTCGGTAGGCAATCACCAGGTTGGCGTAGTCCTCCGCGCTCAGCAATTGGTCGTTGGTGTTCAGTGTGTAGGTCTGGCGCGGGCTGTTGAGCGTGCCTTTCGGCAGGTCGACGTTGGCCTGGCCGAGCGCCGTGCGGACGTCCTCGAGATTGATGCCGCGCGCGGCAAGCGCCTGCGGATCGAGCTGCACCCGCACGGCCGGCTTTTGCTGGCCGCCGAGGCCGACGAGGCCGACCCCCGGTATCTGCGAAATCTTCTGCAGCAGGATGTTTTCCGCGTAGGCGTCTACCGTGGTCAGCGGCAGGCTTTCCGAGGTCAGGCCGAGCACGAGGATCGGCGTGTCGGCCGGATTGACCTTGCGGATCGTCGGCGGGTAGGGGATGCCGGCCGGCAGGAACGGGCTCGCAGCGTTGATCGCCGACAGCGTATCGCTGACCGTTCCATCGATCTGGCGGTTCAGGTCGAACTGCAGCGTGATCTGGGTGAAGCCGAGCGCGCTCGCCGATGTCATCTGGGCGAGGCCTGGAATCTGGCCGAACTGGAGTTCGAGCGGCGTCGCGACCGACGCCGCCATGGTCTGCGGATCGGCGCCCGGCAACTGCGCCGTGACCTGAAGCGTCGGATAGTTGACATTCGGGAGCGCCGCAATCGGCAGCAGCGGATAGGCGACCAGGCCGCCGACCAGAAGGCCGACCATCAGGAGCGCGGTCGCGATCGGCCGCTGAATGAAGGGCGCGGATATGTTCATGGGATTATCGCCTGCTGTGCTTGCTGTGCCGCCGCTTCGTCGGCTGCTTCGCCGTGCAGAAGCGTCACATGCGTGCCGGCCTGCAACCGGTACTGTCCGTCGACCACGACCTGCTCGCCGACCTTCAGTCCGGAATCGATCAGCGCCTGGCCATCGGTGACTTGCGCGACCTTGAGCGGACGGATCGCGACCGTATCGTCCGGCTTGATGACATAGGCATAGGCCCCGTTCGGTCCTTGCTGCACGACCGAAGCCGGGACGGTCAGGCCGTTATGCCTGATGGTGACGAGCAGCCGCGCATTCACCAGTTCGCCCGGCCACAACGTGCGAGACTTGTTGGGAAAGGTCGCCTTGAGCTGGATCGAACCGGTCGTCTGCAGAATCTCGTTGTTGACCAGCGCGAGCACACCCTGTCCCAACAGGGCGGTGTCGTCCTGGTTATAGGCGAGGACGGAAAGCGGCGTTTTGGCTACTTGCTGCTGCGCGAGGATCTGCGGCAGCACCCCTTCCGGAAGGGTGAAGATCAGCGAGATAGGATCGAGCTGCGTGACGACGACAAGCCCGTTGGCGGTCGTTGGGCTGATGATGTTGCCGACGTCGATCTGGCGAATTCCGACCACGCCGTCGATCGGCGAGGTCAGCCGGGTGTAGCTGAGTTGCACCTTGGCGGCTTCGATCAGCGCCTGGTCGGTCTTGATCGCGGCCTCGAGCTGGCCGACCTGCGCTTTCTGGGTCTCGATCAGCTGCGGCGTGGCCCAGCCCTTGTCGCCGAGCTGGTTGTAGCGCGTGAGATTGGCGCGGGCATTGGTGAGTTGCGCCTGGTCGCGCTCCAGATTTCCCTCGAACTGGTCGATCTGGGCCTGGTAGGGACGTGGATCGATCTGCGCGAGCAGGTCGCCGGCATGCACGGTCTGTCCTTCGGTGAAGTTGATGCTGATGAGCTGGCCCTGGATCTGCGCCCGCACGACGTCGGTGTTGTAGGCGATCACGGTGCCGACCCCGTTCTGGTAGATCGGCACGTCGTGCTGCGCGACCACATCGGCCACGACCGGAACCGCGGCTGGCGGCGCCGTCGCCGCGGCGGGTTTGAACGCATCGGCGTGGGTCAGGTAGAGAAGACCGCCTGCGGCGACGGCGCCGACCAGGATTGCGGGTATTGCGACTTTCATCTTCATGGCTGCTTCTCGCGCGTGGGTTTATGCTCAGCGGAGCATGGTGGCCGCGGGTGACAGTCCCGGCACCGTGTTCGGTATCCCCGTGATGTTCGGAATCCCTGTGATGGGGTCGGTGGTGGAGGCGGGGACGGTTGTCGTGTTCGGGGCTGGAAGCGCGACGGCGGGCGTCGTCGCGATCAGTGGAGCGATGGTGGGCGTCACGGTCATGGTCGGCACCGTCACGGCGGAGCTGATCCCGAGATTGCCGATCTCCGTCGACCCCATTGGAATGCCGGTACGCGCCACACCGCCCGGCGCCGTCGGTGACATCGGCGCCGATGACGCGGCAAGATTGCCGGAGCCGGCGCCGCACATGCTTTGGGTGCCCGAAGTGTCGATCAGGGCCGATGTCGCCGGAATTCCGGAGGAGGACATTGCCATCGTGCTCTGCGGTGTGACGGTGCCGGTCGCCAGGCCGCCGCCGTCAAACGAGTTGGCCGATCCGAACATCGTTGACGGTGCCGTACCGATGGTCGAGCACGTGGTGCCGCCGATCATGCCTCCCGAGGGGAGCGGTACCGGGCTCACCCCCGGAGAAGCGATTTCCGTTGCGCCAAATGGAATGCCGGTGCCGCCGACCGGTGCGCTTGGCACCATGCCGAGTGGCGAGGTGGTCGAGAGCGAAGGTGTCGGCATCACCCCGGCCTGCTGCGCCGCGGCCTGGCCGCAGAGGAGGGCCGAGGCGGCCGTGATCATCAGAATGCGCTTCATGGTGTTCTCCAGTGTCGTCCGGTCGGCACGACGAGCGCGTGGCGCGAAATCCGCGCAACGTCGGCCGGCTATTGGGGGAAGATCGGTCCGGAGGACGCCAGGGAGACCGGATGACGTCCTCCGAACCGAAGGCCCGCACACACAGAAGTCTGTGCGGCGAGTTCAGCTGCAGCTGAGCGGCAAGGGGGTGTTGGGGTGCAGCACGTACCAGTCGTAGCAATCGGGATAGCCGTAGTATCCGTAACCGTATCCGCCGAAGCGATGCAGGGCGTGCTGACGGAGTCCGAAGCCATGCGCGCCGATGTGACCGACGCCGCCGAAATGGCCATCGCCGAGGCCTCCCAGATGCTCGCCGCCCCCCATGCCGCCGAAATGGGCTCCGCCGCCAAAGCCGCCGCCCATATGGCCGCCGCCACCGAAGCCGCCGCCGTGACCGCCACCGCCGCCGCCACCGCGAGCCTCGGCGGCGCCCGTCACCAGGCTCGAAGCGAGCAGAGCCGTCGCCAGTATCGTGATCATCCGTTTCATCGTGACACTCCTTTTCAGTCAGATTGTTCGGCGCCGTGACGCGCGAACTTCAGCGGCTCGCGCGGACGAAACGTCGGATGAGTGAGAGATAGGTGCGATGCACAACGCATCCATTAAATTCGCCGTTATTCGCTTCACGAAGCGGGGCGGCGCTGCGTGCTTCACGGCGAGCGCTTCGGCGCACAGGAAGACGGGCTGGCGAGGATGCCCGCCAGCCCGTCAGCGTTTCGTCACTTCGCAGCGCGCGGATCAGTAACCCGTGTTGGGCTCGCAGGGCGGCACGCTCCACGGTTGAGTGGCATAGGCGCCGACATCAGGCGCGCGGACGCAGCTATCGCGGTTGGTCGAACGAACGACGGACGCCATGCCCGCATTGTCGCTGGTCGCAAAATGCCGCGTGGTGTGCGTGGCGGCGAATGCCGGCGTGGCGAGAGTGGCTGCGGCGAGCAGGGCAGCGGACAGGAGTTTTACGTTACGCATGGTATTCTCCATTCGGTGAGGGGAAGCCGGGGTGGCTTCTTGCAGTGACGTGCGGATGATCCGTCCTCGTCCAAAGCGAATATCGCTTCACGCGCCTTTCAACTCGGCGTGAGGGTCGCGCAGGCCTGATCTGCCCAAAATCGCGCCGGCTGGAGCGACAATGCAGGCCCGCCGGTTGATTAAATTGCTATTTATTGGCGCTACCCGCCGGCGAGGGTTACCTGTCTGGAGTGGGCCCGCCGTGCTCGCACCGAGGCGGCGGTACGGCCCCCCGGGCGGGCGGCGAGGCGGGCGGCATCGCGATGGCTTTGTCGGTTGGCTGGCGTATCATCGTAACCGCGCGTCGAGTGGTATCTTGAGGGCAATCGGACCGATCAGATGACGAAGGTTCTTCTCATAGAAGACGACAACGAGACGGCGGGAGAAATCTCCGCCGAACTGGCCGATCGCGGCTTCGAGGTGGAATGGTCGGCGGACGGGCTGGATGGCCTTGCCAAGGCGCGCGATCTGCGGCCGGACGCCATGATCGTCGACCGCCTGCTGCCGGGAATGGACGGTCTCACGGTGATCGAGTCCTTGCGCAAGGACCAGGTGCGCACGCCGGTGCTCGTGCTGAGCGCGCTTGGCGCGGTCGATGACCGCGTGCGCGGATTGCGCATGGGCGGCGACGATTACCTGACCAAGCCGTTTGCGATCGTCGAACTCGTCGCGCGCATCGAGGCGCTGCTGCGCCGCCCGCCGGAAACGCGGGAAACGACCTTGCGGGTCGGGCCGCTGGAACTCGACCTGATCGAACGCACGGTAAAGCGCGGCGACCGCAAGATCGATCTTTTGCCGCGCGAATTTCGCCTGCTCGAATACATGATGCGGCGGAGCGACCAATTGTTGACGCGCGCGATGCTGCTCGAGGAGGTCTGGAACTACAAATTCGTTCCGGCCACCAACCTGGTCGACGTGCATATGGGCCGCGTGCGGCACAAGGTCGACGGCCCCGGCGATATCCCGATGATTCACAATGTCCGCGGCGCGGGGTTCATTCTGCGCGCCGTATCCTGATTGGCTTATGGCAACCGTGCCGGGCGCCCCGTGCCGTTGCGGCCGGCAGGGCAACCGGGCGGCGGGTTCGGGAAGCTTCAGTTGCAGTTCATCCGCTCCAAGACGTTTCACTGGACCGCGGCCCTGGCCGGCCTTTTTGCGATCTTTGTCACGGTCCTGTTCGCGTTCATCTACTTCAGCATCGACAGCTACCTGATCGCGCGTTCCGACCGCGCGATCACGACGCAGGCCGGGTTCTTTGCCGGGCTGCCGCGCGATCGCATGATCAGCGCGATCGACGATCATCTGATGCAGGATTCGCGCGGTGTGCAGTTCGCCGGCGTGTTTGACGCAAAGAGGGACCGGCTTGCCGGCAACATCGCGGCGCTGCCGGACGGGGTGGAGGTCGGCGCGCCGGCGCGCAGCGCGCCGCTCGTGAGCCTCGACAGCAGGGATGCCGGCGCAACATCGGTCAGAACCGTCGCGCGGCGCCTCGACAACGGCGACATACTGGTGGTCGGACGAAACGTCGATGAAACCGCCGAAGTCTTCAAGGTCGTCGGAGCCGCGCTGGCGCTCGGCCTGTTGCCCGCGTTCTTCCTCTGGCTGCTCGCCGGCGCCTGGCTGAGCGCCCGCGCCCGCCGGCGGGTCGAGGAGGTCAACCTGCGGGTCCAGCGCATCATCGCCGGACATCTGCGCGAGCGGCTGCCGCACCGGGACGTCGATGAACCATTCTCGCGGCTCGCCGCCATCGTCAACGGCATGCTCGACGAGCTGGAGACCACGATCAACGCATTGGCCGGCGTCGGCAACGACATCGCTCACGATCTGCGCACGCCGCTGACGCGCGCCCGCCTGACGCTCGAGCGCGGCCGCACCAACGCGGCGACCCTGGAACAGCTCCAGGAGGTCGTCGACAAGGCGATCGCCGGCATCGACCAGTCACTGTCAATCGTCACGGCGCTGTTGCGGCTTGCGGAGATCGAGAACAGCCGGAGATCGTCGGCGTTCGGCGACGTTGCGCTCTGCGAGATGCTGCGCGAGGTCTGCGACATGTACGAGCCGATCGCCGAGGACAAGCAGATCGCACTCAGCGTTGACATATCGGGCAAGCTTTCGGTGCGCGGCGATCGCGACCTGTTGCTGGAGGCGGTGGCCAATCTCGTCGACAACGCCATCAAGTTCACGCCCCGGGGCGGCCGTGTCGAACTCGCGCTGTCGCGCGGCCAGGGCGAGACCATTTTACGCGTGACGGATACGGGGGCGGGGATCAGCGATCAGGAGCGGGAGGCGGTGCTGCGGCGGTTCTATCGCTCGGACAAGATTCGCAACACGCCTGGCTTCGGGCTCGGCCTCAACCTGGTGTCGGCGATCGTGAAGCTGCACGGCTTTCGCCTGATCATCCACCCCGGCCCGGGAGGCCGGGTGGAGATCGTCTGCCCCGATGAGAACAGCGGCCAGACATAGGGTCACCCGTGATGGCGATCGTCATGCCTGATGCGGGATGCGTGATGCACCCGCCGGGGATGCCAGATTTCCGGACCGGCCATGCCGGCGTCCCGTTCGTTGTAGGACTGCAGCACTGAGGGCGGCTGGCCTTCCAGCTCGTAGGCCGGCGTCGGCGCGCCGCCGTTCAGGACGTCCAGATTCGGGTAAAAGAACGAAAACGCGCCCGGCTCCTGGATGGCTTCCTGCGCGAAGGCCGGTGCTGCCGCCATCATGGACAGAAGCCCTGCGACGGCGATTGCCTTGATTGAGGTCATTGTCTTTCTCCATGCGGTCGATGCGGCAGCCCGCTGGTCGCGCAAGCGCCCGCACGCCGCAAATGGCGTGTGTTCGTGTCGGACGCGAACTGCTCGGTTGAGTCTGCATCCAGACAGCGGATGCATGATGGGGATGTAGGAGGAACGCACCCGCGCCCTACTAAATTGCCTTTTACAAAGCTCAACTAATCTTGAGCCTTGTTGATCGGCACTTCACCGGAATCGGCGCTTCCAGATCGCATTCAGAGCGCGCCGTGCGATTTTGAAATTCGAAGCCGAAATGGCGTACACGCTTACGGCGAATTTAGAATCCTGAATCCCAATTTAATAGATGTACTGCGGTGTCCTCTCCTAGGGTTCGTGTGCCGGACTTGATGGATTGGAGCTACCCATGAATGCGCACACCACGACGATTGACAGACAAGAGGTGTTGACCGGTGACAGGTCGCGACATCTCGTCGATGAATACGCCACTCTCATCAAGCGATATGGTTTGCTTGAGCCGGCACGCGAGCAGCAGCTGGCGCAGCGCTGGCAGGAGCATCGCGATCCCAGGGCGACGGATGCGCTCGTCACCAGTCATCTCCGGCTCGCGGCGAAGGTCGCGCGCCGCTATCAGCGATATGATCTTCCGCTGGCCGATCTGATCGGTGAAGCCAATCTCGGCCTCGTCATCGCGGCCTCGCATTTCGAGCCCGGCCGCGGCGCAAGGTTTTCCACCTATGCGCTGTGGTGGATCAAGGCGGCCATCCACGAATACATTCTGCGGTCGCGCTCGCTGGTCAAGATGGGGACCACGGCCGCCCAGCGGAAGCTGTTCTTTGGCTTCAGGCGCGCCATGCGCAAGTGCGGCGGCGACAAGACGGGGCTCACGCAGGAGATGGCTGAGACCATCGCGCGCGAGCTGGTGGTCCCCGTCCACGAAGTGATCGAGATGAGCAGCCGCCTGACGGGCGACGTTTCCCTCAATGCGCCGATCAGCGATGATGGGCCGACCGACTGGGAGGCGATGCTGGTCGACCAATCGCCGAACGCCGAGGCGATCGTTGCCGAACAGGATGAACGCACGCACAAGGCAAAAGCGCTGCGTTCAGCCCTTGACGTGCTGACGGGGCGTGAGCGGCGTGTGTTCGTGGCGCGGCGGCTCCGCGAGGATCCGCCGAGCCTGGAGGAGCTCGGGCGTGAGCTATCCATTTCCGGCGAGCGCGTGCGACAAATCGAGACCCTGGCCTTCGAGAAGGTCAAGCGCGCAGCGACGAGGAATTTGAGACCGTCGCTGCTCGCGGCCTGACGGCATCGGGTCGGGAAGCCGGTGTCGGGCGACGCGTTCGCGCCGCCTGCACCCCCGCCCAGCCGCCGGCCGGCGGACGGCGCGCCCGACGGCGATGGCGATAGCTGCCGCCGAACATAGCGCGGCGACGCCGCGGCTCAGGTTCCGGGATTGCAGATCACCTTTGCCTTTGGGCGAATTGCTTTTTCTCCCCGGGGGCCGATGGTATTGGCCGGAACTTGGAAATTGCTTGGGGCGATCCCAATGATGGTTGGGCAAGGCCAGCGCCCTGTCTACGTATGCGCGGGGTGGGAAATCGATCTTGCCAGGCGAGAACTGCGCTCCATCGGGAAGTCCGTCCCGTTGGGGGGGCGGGCCTTTGAAATTCTTGCGGAATTGGTTCAGGCGGGGGGCGATCTGGTCTCCAAGACCGACCTGGCGGAGCGGGTGTGGCGGGGCGTCTTCGTCGAGGAGAGCGCGCTTCGGGTCCATATCGCGGCGATCCGCAAGGCTTTCGGCTCCGATCGCGACATGCTGGGCACGACGGTCGGCCGTGGCTATCGCCTGCTGGGAGCATGGCGGATCCGGCATATGGATGTGCCGCTCCAATCGGCCGCGCCCGCGCTGCCGCCCTCCAGCAACATTCCCGCGGCGAGGTTCGGTCTCGTCGGCCGCACCGCCGCGATCGCGCATCTGCGGGAGCTGTTGTCGGCCTATCGGATCGTGAGCCTCGTCGGGCCCGGAGGGATCGGCAAGACGGCGCTGGCGCTGCAGGCCGCCAGATCGCCGCCAGCCGGCCTTGCGGCCGATCGATTGCTGATCGAACTGGCCTCACTGTCCAATCCCGAACTGGTTCCTTCGACCGTCGCCGGTGTGCTCGGTATCAAACTGGAAGGCGAGGAGATCTCGCCGGAATCCGTCGCGCGCGCGATCGGCGCCCGGCCCATGCTGCTGATCCTCGACAATTGCGAGCATGTCGTCGATGCCGTGGCCAGGCTGACGGAAACGATCGTCAGCCGTTGTCCCGAGACGACCATTATTGCAACCAGCCGCGAAGCGCTGCGGATCGATGGCGAACACGTCTATCGCGTTCCTGCGCTGGGCATACCGCCCGAAGGCCGGCTCTCGCCCGACGCGGCATTTGAGCATACCGCGGTCGAATTGTTCATGAGCAGGGCCCAGGCGCTCGGCGCCAATTTCTCGCGCAGCGAAGAGAACCTGGATGCCGTCGCGGCCATTTGCCGGCGGCTGGACGGCATTCCGCTCGCCATCGAATTTGCCGCGGCGCGTGCGGTGATGCTCACTCCGCCAAAGCTCGCGGCGCTTCTCGACGACAGGTTCAAATTCCTGACGACCGGTCGGCGCACCGCGGTGCCGAGGCAGCAGACGCTTCGCGCGACGCTGGACTGGAGTTACGATCTGCTCCCGGAAGCCGAAGCGCGGGTTCTGCGGCGACTCGGCATATTCGCCGGAGATTTCCTGCTCGATGCGGTGATCGCGGTGGCCGGCGATCGCATGAGCGATGTCACCGGCCAGCTTGCCAATCTGGTCGCCAAGTCGCTCGTTGTCGCCGACATTCGCGGGGACCGTCCGTGCTATCGCCTGCTCGATACGACGCGCGCTTATGCGCTGGAGAAGCTGCATACGAGCGGGGAATATGCCGATGCAGCCCGCCGCAACGCGCAGTATTATTGCGGCTTCCTCGCCGATGCGGAAGCCGATAGCGAGCTGAAACCGCAGGCGGAGTGGCTTGCCATCTATGGCCGGCACCTCGACAATGTGCGCACCAGCCTCGATTGGGCGTTCTCGCCCGGCGGGGATCGGCAGATCGGGGCGGCGTTGACCGCGGCTGCGGTCCCGCTATGGGTGCAATTGTCGCTGCTCGCAGAATGCCGGGAATGGACCGAACTGGCGCTGGCAAGCCTCGACGAGACCGCGGCGAACGCGTTGCGACTGCGCATGCAATTGTCGGCCGCGCGTGGCTGGTCGCTGATGTATGGTGTTGGCAGGGTCCGGGAAGCCGGTCCTGCCTGGGCTGCGACGCTGCAGCTCGCCGAACAGCTCGGCGATCGCGACTATCTCTTGCGCGCGCTTTGGGGGCTGTGCATCGATCAGTTCAACAATGGCGAGTTTCGCAAGGCGCTCGAATTCGCGCACCGCTTCGCGGCGGTCGTGGCGGATTCTGAAAATTCCGTCGATCGGATGATGGCCGACCGGCTTTTCGCCACCACGCTGCATTATCTCGGTGATCAGAGGCTGGCGCATCATTATATTGCGCGGACCCTGTCGTCCCTTGCGGACCTGTCGCCGAAGCCGCAGGTCATCCGTTTTCGGTTCGATCTGCGGGCCTCGGCACACTACTTCCACGCCCGCATTCTGTGGCTGCTCGGATTGGCTGATCAGGCATTGAGCGTCGTCGAGCACAACATCGAGGAAGGCCGCGCGAGCGGTCATGCCCTGACATTCTGCAGCGTGCTGGGGCAGGGCGCTTGCCCGATCACTTTCCTTGCCGGTGATCTCGACGCGGCGGAGCGCTACTGCACTTTGCTGATCGAGCACACCGAACGTCACCCGATCCGCCTGTGGAACGTGTGGGCGCGTGCCTTCAGGGGCATGGTGATGGCGCGACGCGGCGCCCTCGCTGCCGGGCTGCCCGTGCTGCGCGAGGCGCTGGAGCTGGCGGGCGATGCACGGTTCTTGCCGCGCTTCCTGCTTCCGCTCGGTGAACTGGCGGCATGCCTTGGCGAGACCGGCGAGGTGTCGCGGGGGCTTGCTACCGTTGACGAGGCGCTTGCGCGATGCGAAGCAAGGGACGAGCGGTGGTATGAGCCTGAGCTTCTGCGCATCAAGGGCGAGTTGCTGCTGCATGCCGGCGAGCATCGCTCTGTCGCCGCGGCCGAACGGGCCTTCGAAAGGGCGTTCGAGGTGGCAAGCACCCAGGGTGCGCTGTTCTGGGAGCTCAGGACGGCGATCAGTCTTGCGCGATTGCGGACCAGTCAGACGCGTCCCGCCGATGCACACCGCGTTCTCGCTTCCGCATACGGAAAGTTCACCGAAGGCTTCGAGACCGCGGACATGAGATCGGCGAGAACGATGATGGAGCAGCTTTCGACCGGTTAGGTTCGAGCCATGATGCCCCGGGGGCAGCATCCGACCTATGCAATCGGATGTGCACGCGGCCTCGGCGAGCGCCGCATCCCCCGTGCTTTGGAACGTTCCGTAAATTGCCGGGATCAGGATGCCGAGGTTTCACCGGCAGGTCTTTCGATTCCGTGCTCTTCTATCGTGATTGCACGGCGGCCGTGGTGACGGGTACTGTTTCCCAGCGATGCTTGTCATATGCTGGATGCAAGGCAGCAAGCTCCATACGCGGTGTTCTCTCACAGGTCGCGCCTGTAAGATGAACGAGCCCGGTCTTCGGAAAGCGTGTGCAAGATGTATCTCTTCTCACGACGGGAATTGCTTGAAACGACCGCGCGGGTCGCGGCGCTGATCGGATGGGCCGGTTCCACGAGCGCCGATGACTATCCGTCTCGTCCCATCCGTCTCGTGATTCCATATACCGCCGGCGCCGCGGGCGACCAGATCGGCCGTCCCTGGGCCGAGCGGATCGCGCCGCTGCTGGGTTCGACCTATGTCGAGAATATCGGCGGCGCCGGCGGGGCGGTCGGCGCTTCCGCCGTGGCGCAAAGTGCGGCGGATGGCTATTCGCTTCTGCTCGGCAATGGCAGCACCCAGGTCATGATTCCGTTGTCCTCGGCGCGTCCTGCCTATGACACGGTCCGTGATTTCCGGGCGATCTATCGCCTGATCACCAGCACGCTCGCGTTCGTCGTTAATCCTTCGCTGCCCGTGAGGAATCTGCAAGAACTGGCCGCTTACGCAAAGGCCAATCCCGGCACGTTTTCCTACGGGACCCCGGGAGTAGGCACCGGCAACCATCTCGTCGGCGAGATGTTCAGGCGGCAGTCGGGCATTGCGGCTGACATCGTTCACGTGCCCTATCGGGGCATGGGGCCCGCGACCAATGATCTCATCGGCGGCCAGATCCCCTCGATGATCGCGGTCGTATCAGGTCAACTGCTGCAACTGCATGAGGCCGGCAAGCTGCGTGTGCTCGCCGTGACGAGCGAAAAGCGGCTGAGCGGCGCGCCGGATATTCCGACCGTGATCGAATCCGGCATGCCTGGCCTCAGATATGCCGGCTGGTTCGGCCTGTTTGCACCCAAGGCAACCCCGGACTGGATCGTGGATCGGATCGCTGCGGCCACTCGCACGGCCATGGCCGATCCGGCGCTGCAGGAAATCTATCGTTCGCAAGGTTTGGAGCCGGACACCGATTCTGGCCCGGACAAATTCCAGCGGCTGGTCGAAGACGAATTGGGTCGTTTGGGTCCCATTATCAAGTCGATCGGCTTGAAGCGCGATTGAGGCAAGAAGGGGTTTGCTGCGTCCCGGATGATCGAACGCCTGGCGGGATGGCAGAATCGGTCGTGCATGCGCTCGTGCCGCGGCGCGGGGTCAAAGGGCTGCGAGCGAACCCGAACGCGGAGATCTCAATTCCGTCAGCAACTCTCTGGCCGCCTTCAGGCCGCGTGTGTGGAATCCCTCGGTAAATCGTCCATGAATCGGCGCAAGCATATCCAGTGCTTCTTTACGGCGGCCCTGCCGCTGCCAAAGCCTCGCGAGGCTTACGGCGGTACGCAATTCGTAACCCAGCGTGCCCTGATGCCTCGCCAGCTCGAGCGATTGCTTCAGTTCCCGTTCGGCCAGCCGGAAATCCGGGTCGCGCTTGCGCATCAGCACTTCCGCCCTTGCGCGCATCATGTCGGGCATTTCCATCATGAAGTTGCAATTCCGGGCCTGGGCAATCGCCTGATCAATCGTGTCCAGTGCTTCATCGCCGTGATCCGTGGCGGCCAGTGCTGCCGCGAGCGGTGCGCAAAGCCCGGCTACTGCGCCAAAATGCCGGCTCTGCAGCTTCTCGACCGAGTTTTTCAGCATGGCGAGCCCAGGATCGGGCTTGCCTCGCTCGATCAACGCGATCCCTTTCATGGCCTCGCCGACGATCTGGAGGGTGGCGAGGCTGTGCCTGCGGGCCTCAACGACGACCCTGTCGATGTGCTCTTCGTAGTTCTCCAGCTCCTCGTTCCAATAGAACACGTCGAATGCCGCGAGCAGCGCCCTGCAGAGCATGATCGGATGGTTCTCGGCGATCACGTGGGAGATGGCCCTGCGCGCCGTTTTGGTGGCTTGATCGGGATGCCCCTGAAGCCAGAGAATGCGGGCGAGGGTGATGTGAGCCCGCCCGGTATAGTCGAGAGGCAGGCCGCGGTCGGCGTTGGCTTCCAGGCTCGGATGCAACAAGGCGGCTTCGATGTTCGAGCGCGAGGCGGCAACGTCGCCTAGATAATGGCATGAGATGCTCAGCGACACGCGCATGCGCGCCACGGCGGCGGGGTCTTCGCTGGCGATGGCAATGGCCTCGCCTCGCTTGGCGGTCTTCAATGCGTCGTCGAAGTTGCCGGCGAACAATTGGAGCAGATGGAGCCGGTCGATCAGGCGGATCTGGCTGGGCATGTCGCCGATCTTCTCGGCCAGCTCAAGCGCCCGGTTGAGGCACGCAACACCGAAATCGTCGATTTGTCCCATGAACAGCCGGGCTGACCCGAGCGCGGCGTGAAGTGCGAGGTCGTGCCTGACGTTCCCGGTCCCTTGATCGAGCGCTTCGATCGCGCGGCTGACCCAGAGCTGGCATTCGGCCAAAAGCGATAGCCTGAAGAACAGGGGGATCGATGCCGCAGCAAGGGCCACGCCGGTTCTGCGGTCTCCCTGGTCCGAGAAGCACCATGTCAGCGCGCCGCGGATGTTGCCGACCTGATCGGCAAGCGCCGACAGGCAACGGTCTGACTCGTCGCCGACGCCTTCAAGCAGGCCAAGAAAGTGCGCGGCATGGCGCTGCGCCGTCGTCCGGGCGTCCGAACCGGCGGCAAGCTTCTCCTGCGCGTAGGCCCGCGTGGTGTCCAGCAGCTTGTAGCGCGTCGATTGCGGGCCTGTGTTCAGCACCAGCATCGACTTGGCGACGAGGCTGGCGAGGGTCACCATGATCGCGTCGTCGTCGGTCTCGTCCGAGCCGGCGACCGATCGGGCGGCCTCGAGGGTAAAGTTGCCGACAAACACCGACAGACGGCTGAGGATCACGCGCTCTGACCCGGATAGAAGATTGTAACTCCATTCGATGGTTGCGCGCAGCGTCCGGTGCCGGGGCAGCGCGGTGCGCCGTCCTTCCCACAGCAAGTTGAAATGCTTGTCGAGCAGTTCGAGCATGGATTTGACGCCGTAGGTGTTCACGTGACCGGCGGTGAGCTCGATGGCAAGCGGGATGCCGTCGAGCCGGCGGCAGAGGTTGCCGACGTCAGACGCATTCGCATCGGTCAGCTCGAACTGGCCGCCCCCGGCCGTCGCGCGCTCGACAAAGAGTTCGACGGCGGGGTAGGCGAGCGCGCTCGCCGCCGTCAGAATCGTCTCTTCCGGCGGGCTCGCAAGCGGCGACAGGCGATGCAGGTGCTCGCCTTCGACACGCAGCAACTCTCGGCTCGTGGCCAGGATGTGCAGCTCCGGCGCTTCCTTGTAAAGCCGCTCGGCCAGTGTCGCGGCCGTGTCGATGACATGCTCGCAACAGTCCAGAATCAGCAGCATCCGCCTGTCGCGCAGGAATGCCGTGAGGCTGTCGGCAGGGTCGTTCGATCTGGCCGGCAGCCCGAGCGCGGATGCGGCGATGCCGGGCACCAGCGCGGCGTCGCCGATCTCGCCGAGGCTGACAAAGTGGACCTGACCGGAAAATTCCGCGAGCAGGGCGTGGCCCGTGGAAACAGCGACCGTCGTCTTGCCGATGCCGCCGGGCCCAACGATGGTAACGAAACGCTCGGCTTTGAGCTGCCCGGATATGTCGTGGATGGTCCGTTCGCGTCCCGCCATGCGCCGCGGATGCGGCGGCAGGTTATGGTCGTGGGCGGGGGCGGGTTTGTCCGGCGCGCGATTTGCGCGTTCCGGGCGCGAGACGGTGCCTACAAAGCAATAGCCCTGCCCGGAAACCGTGCTCAGATATTTGGCGCCGTCGCTGCCGTCGCCGAGCGCCTTGCGAAGTGCCGCGACATGGACTCGCAGGCTGCCCTCATCGACGCTGACGCCGGGCCAGGCCCTGGCCATCAGATCGCTCTTGCTGACGACGGTGCCTGCCTGGAGGATCAGCGCCAGCAGGATGTCGTACGCACGATCCGAGAGCTGGACCGGGCTGCCATCCCTTTCGATCCGCCTTTGCGTGGCATGCAGGCGAAAGGGCCCAAAGACGAAGGTGTCTTGGGCGGAGGAACCAGCAATGCTCGTCGTGCTACTGCTTCGCCAACGGGAGTCCATTTTTGGGGATCTCGACCCGATCGCCGACTCGTGACCTTCCATGAATTGGGAGCGTGCCAAGGCCTGGGAGTGCACCATGACCTGTGAAGATACCGACAGGCATCGAGCGTAACATCCGTCGGTATCGGGGGTAAAGGAGGGCCGGCGCATGACACGTGCGTCACTTTGGCCCCGCGATGGACGTGCCGGTTTTTCAGAAAATGGTCCCGGATTGCGAAAGGCGACCTGGCCTATCCGATGATCGTCGGCTTGAGGATGTCCGCCAGCCCGATCCGGCGAAGCAGTTCCGCCCGAATGCGTTCAGCGACCGCGTCGACGACGGCAGCACCGTCGCCGTCCGGACCGAGATGCACCCGCAGCGGGCGCTGCCCGAACGGCGTGTCCACGACATTCACGATGGCGCTCGCGACGTCTTGCGGGGCCGGATCGCGGGGCGAAAGTTCCGCAAGTCCCGAAAGCGCCGTTTCGCTGACGTCGGCGGTCGGGCCATCTGCGTACTCTTCCGCCCGGATGGCGTCAGCCGGCCTGCCGGAGCGAACATAGTGGCCGGGCCCGAGCGCGCTGGGAACGACGATCGTCGTCTCGATGCCCCACCGTGCCAGTTCGCCGGCGTAGCTCAATGCCAGCGCATCCAGCGCCGCTTTTGACGAAGCATAGGCGCCCAGGAAGGGAACCGAACCGCCTCGCGCGCTGCTGGACGTGATCCATATGAGCAGGCCCTGTCCCTGCTTGCGCAATTGGGGCAATACCGCCCGATTGACCCGCTGTGTGCTCAGCACGTTGGCATCGTAAATCTCGGCGAGCTGCTCCGGCGTAAACGCCTCCGCCGGTCCGTAAACCGCATGCCCGGCGTTGTGCACGACGACGTCCAGGCGGCCATTTTCGGCAATGATGGTTTCGATGGCCGAATTTACCGAGGCTTCGGAAGCAACGTCGAACTCGATCGGACGCAGATCGCCGCCGGGTTTGCCGGCATCTGCTCCGGTTCCCTTGGTGTTGCGGTCGTGGGTTTCCCGCGTCGAAACGTAGACCGTGTGTCCCGCTTGCGCCAATTCCAGGCAGATGCTTTGTCCAATTTCGCTTGCGGCTCCCGTGATGATGATCACTTTACCCATTCGATCCCCGATCGCATCCAAAGTCTCCGCAACAGGCTGCCCTGTCGAGGCTTCGCCGCATGGTTTGTGATCCGGCTTGCCGCATTTGAGCGAAGAATGTCTGACATAGGTTGCCGCGACGGGTGGGTCTTTCGAGCGTGACGAGCGTTTTCCAAAAAGCACGAAATTTTTCGAAAAGGCCCGCTCCGGTGACGGGGAAGTCTCGCTGGAGGCTAAATCGGGCAGATTTGCCGATCTGCGGCCTGCCCACTCAATTGGGGCGCTGCCCGTGATGTCCGAAAACGCAACGTATGGTGGGCCGTAAATCCCGGTCGGGCCCGGTCGTGCTTTCGCGAAATTGCCGGTGCGTTTGAGAAGATCGGCGTTGTGGCGGCCGGCTACAAGGAACCTAAGCCCTTTGGCAGCAAGATCGCACCGCGTGACGCGCGGCCGGAATTCTTCCAAACCTCCAACAACAGGGATACCGACACATGACCAGAGCAGAGCTGCAAAGCCCGACAGATTTGGGGGCGAATGCAAATCGGGATATCCCCGCCGCGCTGCGGGCGCTGCTGGCCGACGTTTTCGCGCTGTACCTGAAGACCAAGAATTTTCATTGGCACGTCTCGGGCAGCCACTTTCGCGACTATCACCTCATGCTGGACGAGCAGGGCGACCAGCTCTTCGCCATGACCGACGAGATTGCCGAGCGTGCCCGCAAGATCGGCGGGACGACGATCCGGTCGATCGGTCACATCGCGCGCGAGCAGCGCATCCTCGACAATGATGCGGAATATGTCGATCCGCAGGACATGCTGGCGGAGCTGCGCAGCGACAACCAGCAACTGACGCGAGAGATGCGGCGGGTTCATGAGCTCTGCGATGAATATGGCGATGTCGCAACGGCGAGCGTCCTGGAAAACTGGATCGACGAGGCGGAACGGCGGATCTGGTTCCTGTACGAGGCCGGCCGGACGGGCCCGAAATCATAAGCGCCGGGTGTGTCATCCGGCGGGAAACGAGCGGTGGCCGGCGGCCACATCGATCGCGCCGGTGTCGACGTCGGGCCAGCCTGTGCACGCGATAGCCACGCGCATGTCAGGCTGGTCCGTCCATTGCGCGCAAGCCTTATCGCGCCTCGTCTGACGCGAAGACCAGCATCGTGCGGATGGGCAATATCGACAGCATATTCGAAAGATGACAGGAGGCCGTCTTCGTAGGCTTGTCCCATTCGCGACCGGAACGGACCGTTCGTGCGAGCAAGGGCCAGTCCATGACAGACACGCCAAACAAGAAGCCGGCGCTGGGAACAGCCATCCACGCCATATCGGGAAAATGGGGCTGGTTCGTTGCGCTCGGGATCGGTGAACTGATCCTCGGCGGCATTGCATCCGTAAATCTGATGGCGGCCAGTCTGGCTTCCGTGCTGGTTATCGGGGCCGTCATGGCGGTCGCCGGCATTTTCCAGATCGTGCATGCCTTTTCGGCGCGCGGCCTGCGCGGTTTCGCGATGTGGCTGTTGGCAGGCATCGTCTATGCGGCTGCCGGCGCCATCATCCTCTATGATCCGGTCCTGGCCTCGTTGACGTTGTCCCTGGTGGTCTGTGCGTTCCTGATGATCGCCGGCGCGATGCGGATGTGGGCGGGCTTCCACATGCGATCCGTCGCAGGCTGGCGCTGGCTCGTGGCGGCCGGCGTCCTGACGCTTTGCGTCGGCATCATCCTGACGGCCGCCTGGCCGGGCATCGGCCTGTGGCTGCTCGGTGCGATGCTGGTGGTCGACCTGGTGTTCCAGGGCTGGGGATTGATTGCATTCGGTTTCGCACTCAAGGTGCGCGCCTCCCGGCATTCAGGCCAGCCGGCGACGGTGTGAGCCATGCTGACAGGCTCGACACTCCGTCAGCATGAGGAGATCGCCTGGCGCGGCGGGCGCGCGACGCTGGCTTCGCGCCTCGTTGCCGAAGAGACGGCCGTCGCGCTCAGCTACAACGGATCGACCCATGCCGTGATGATGGCGACGCCTGCCGACCTCAAGGATTTCGGCATCGGCTTCACGCTCACCGAAGGCATCGTGGAACGTGCCAGCGAGATCAGGAGCATCGAACTGATTCCGAGCGAGCTCGGCGTCGAGGTGCGGATGTGGCTCGACGGCGACCGCGCCGCGGCCCTGGCGGCACGGCGCCGCGCCATCAGCGGACCGGTCGGCTGCGGTCTTTGCGGCATCGAGAGCCTCGAACAGGCGCGGCGCACGCCACTGCGGGTGGCAGGCGGCAGCGCCGCCTTTCACGCAACAGACCTGCTCGCCGCCATGCAGGCGCTCGCGCCACTTCAGGTTCTGAACCGGCAGACGCGGTCGGTGCATGCGGCGGCCTTCTGGCATCCGCATCGCGGCATCGGCCCGGTCAGGGAGGACGTCGGCCGGCACAATGCGCTCGACAAGCTCGCCGGTGCGCTTCTCGGCGAGGGCCTTTCGGCCTGCGACGGCGCGGTGCTGCTGACCAGCCGTGTTTCGGTCGAGATGGTGCAGAAGGCCGCCATGATCGGCGCACCGGTGCTGATCGCCGTTTCGGCGCCGACGACGCTCGCCATCCGCACCGCGGAGGAGGCTGATATCACGCTGCTCGCGGTTGCCCGTGATGACGGCTACGGCGTATTCACGCATCCGCACCGTATCGTCTTGCCCGGGCATCCCCCGTTCAGCACGGAGCGCGGAGTGGCGTGAGATCGCGCAAATGACCGTGGAAGCCACGTCTTCGGGATTGTCCGAAGGGCAGGCCGGCGCCTACGCCCCGGAACAGTCGCTTTCGGTCGCATGCCTTCTGAGCATGTCGGGCGGCTTCCTTGACGCCTTCACCTGGCTTTCGCTCGGTGGTGTCTTTGCGAATTCGCAGACCGGAAATGTCGTGTTCCTCGGAATATTTGCCGCGTCCGGACAATGGCACCAGGCCGCGCATCACATTTCTCCGATACTCGCCTTTCTCGCCGGCGCGTCGGTGGCAACTTTTGTTCGGGCGCCGCTGCTGTGTCTGGCAGGCGAGATCGTCTGCCTGACACTGGTGATGCTGCTGCTGCCGCGATTTTCTGAACCTGTGCCGATCGTGGCGATCTCCTTCGGAGTGGCGCTGCAAACGGCGAGCTTCAGGCAGGTCGAACGCTGGAAATATCTCTCCGTCACCGTAACCGGAAACATGCTTCGCGCCATCGACCAGCTGGCGCTGGCGCCCGATCGCGGGGCCCGGCAAGGCGCGAGAACCATGCTGGTCATTTGCCTGATGTTTCTGCTGGGCGCTGCCCTCGGCGGACTGGTGACAATACGGCTGGGTGCGAGCGGTCTTGCCGTTCCGATCGGCCTGCTGGCGTCGGCGCTCTGGCTCTGCTGCCGGTATCGCAGCCGCGGCCAGAGCTGAGCCACCATTGGGGCGACTCGTAACCGGGCATTCGCGTCATGCCATTCGAAAAAAGACGTTCATTCGCGGAAGCGTGCTCGATGGTGCGACGTGTAGATTTCCAGCCAACGCCGCCGGGCGTTTCCGACGTCAACTCGCGACGCGAGGCAATGATGAGCGACCTGCGCAAGGAAACAGACAGTCTCGGTGAAGTCGAGGTTCCCGCCGACAAGCTCTGGGGAGCGCAGACGCAGCGTTCGCTCGAGCACTTCAGCATCGGCAGGGATCTGATGCCGCGCGAGATGATCCAGTCCTACGCGATCCTGAAGAAAGGCGCCGCGAACGCCAATCACGCCGGCGGCCGTCTCGACGGCAAGCTCCACAGGCTGATCGTCCGTGTCTGCGACGAGATCCTGGCGGGGCAGCATCACGACATGTTCCCGCTGCACGTCTGGATGACCGGCAGCGGCACGCAGTTCAACATGAATGTGAACGAGGTGATCTCGAACCGATGCTGCCAGCTCGCAGGCACGCCGCTCGGCAGCAAGCATCCGGTTCATCCGAACGATCACGTCAACATGTCGCAATCGTCGAACGACAGCTTTCCGTCCGCGATGTACATCGCGGCCGCCGTGAACGTGACCCAGCGCCTTGTTCCGGCGGTCAAGGCCCTGCATGACGCGATCGCCGCCAAAGCGAGCGAATGGGACGACATCGTCAAGATCGGCCGGACCCACATGCAGGATGCGACCCCGCTGACATTGGGGCAGGAATGGTCGGGCTACGCCGGCATGCTCGCCGATGATCTGGCGCGCATCGACGACGCGCTCAAGGGCGTGTTCCGGCTTGCGCTTGGCGGTACGGCCGTCGGCACCGGCATCAATGCAGCGCCGGGGTTTGCCGAGGCCGTCGCCGCCGAAATCGCGCGGTTGACGGGACTGCCGTTCGTCAGCGCACCGAACAAGTTCGCCGTGCAGGGCGCGCACGATGCGCTGGTACAGCTATCCGGCACGCTGCGCACGCTGGCCGGCTCGCTCTACAAGATCGGAAATGACATTCGCCTGATGTCCTGCGGGCCGCGCGCCGGCTTTGCCGAGCTGCTGATCCCGGAGAACGAACCTGGCTCGTCGATCATGCCGGGCAAGGTCAACCCGACACAGGCAGAAGCGTTGACGATGATCGCGGTGCAGGTGATGGCGAACGACGTCGCCGTCGGATTCGGCGGCGCCGGCGGCTATCTGGAAATGAATGTCTACAAGCCGCTGATCATCCACAACATTGCGCAGTCGATCACCATTCTGACCGACGGTTGCACGAACTTCCGAAAGTTCCTGGTCGAAGGCACGCGGCCGAACCACAAGAAGATCAAGGAGTATGTCGAGCGGTCGTTGATGCTCGTGACCGCGCTGGCGCCGGTGATCGGCTACGACAAGGCGTCAAGGATTGCGCATTACGCGATGGACAATGATCTTACGCTGAAATCGGCGGCCCTGAAGCTCGGTTTCGTGACCGAGCCGGAGTTCGACCGCATCGTCGATCCCGCCAAGATGGTCAAACCCTATGTCGCCGAGGTCCGTGCGCCGCTCGCCATCGGCGCGCCGGCAAGTTGACGGGAGCGGGTACGATGATTCGGTGCGTAAAGCTATGGACCGGTGCCGACGGCAAATCGCATTTCCAGGAAGGAGTCATCGAGCTTGAACCCGGGGCGCGGGGAGACGCGCTCAGCGCGAAGACCCGGGTCAGCTTCGCCTCGTTCCATGAAACGGATCGGGATCCCAAGCTCGGATGGCATCCGGATGCGGCGCGTCAGCTCGTGATTTCCCTGAGCGGCACCCTGCAGTTCGAGACGCAGGACGGCGCAGTCATGCTTCGTCCGGGCGACGTCCTGTTCACGGAAGATACGAGCGGGGCCGGTCACGACTGGACGATGATGGGTGAAGCGCCCTGGCGCCGCCTCTACACGATCCTCGAGCCGGACAGCGTCGTCCCGTTCCGGCCCGGCATCCAGGCCGAAGAGGGCCGCGCCGGCAGTGCAGCAAGAGCATCAGGAGAAAGCCGATGATCCGTTGTGTGCGTCTATGGACCGGAAAGGACAATAATTCACATTTCGAGGAAGGGATCATCGAACTGGAGCCGGGTCAGCGTGGCGACGCGCTCAGCAACCGAGCCGATGCGGTCAGCATCTCCTTCCAGGAAACCGCATCGGGCGGCGCGTTCTCCTGGCATACCGCGCCCACCCGCCAACTGGTGATCACGCTGAGCGGAACGCTCGATTTCCAGACGCGCGACGGCCAGCACTTCCTGCTTCATCCCGGCAATATCCTGCTTGCGGAGGACACCGCCGGCTCCGGGCACAGCTGGAAGCTGACAGACGATTCCTCCTGGCGCCGCGCCTATGTGGTGCTGCGGCCGGGCGCGCACGTGCCATTCCGCGCCAGGGAGCGACACCCCGCCCAGGCCTGATCGGGCCGTCCAGGACAGTGACAGGCGTTCTCAACGAGGAGAAATCCCATGCAAGGCACTTCCGATCGCGAACTCGATGTCGCACTCATCGGCGCAGGCATCATGAGCGCCACGCTCGGCGTCCTGCTCAAGGAGCTGGAGCCGTCCCTGGCGATCCAGATGTTCGAGGTTCTGGAGGATTGCGCGCTTGAAAGTTCGGATGCCTGGAACAATGCGGGCACCGGCCACGCGGCGAATTGCGAGATGAACTACACACCGGAGCGCCCCGACGGCAGCATCGATATCTCCAAGGCGCTCCAGGTCAACGTCGAGTTCGACCTGTCCCGGCAGTTCTGGTCCTATCTGATCGGGCAGGGAGCGATCGCGGATCCGCGATCCTTCATCCACCCGGTGCCTCACATGAGCTTTGTCCACGGCGTCGACAACGTCGCGTTCCTCAGGAAGAGGTACGAGGCGATGGCGGCCCACCATTGTTATGAGGGCATGGAATATACCGAGGATCCGGAGAAGATCGCCGAGTGGGCGCCCCTGGTGATGGAAGGCCGGACCGGGGATGAGCCCGTAGCGGCAACGCGCATCATCACCGGCACCGATGTCGATTACGGTTCCCTGACCCATCTTCTGGTTCGCCATCTCGTCAGCCAGCCTGGCTGCGCCGTTCACTACAAGAACTGCGTCACCCATCTTGCCCGCGAACAGGACGGTCGTTGGCGCATCGAAGTACGCGATACCGATAGCGGCGAGAAGCAGTCGGTCCGCGCAAAGTTCGTCTTCATCGGCGCCGGCGGCGGGGCGCTGCCGCTGCTGCAGAAATCCGGCATTCCGGAGGGGCATGGTTATGGCGGCTTTCCGGTCAGCGGGATCTGGCTGCGCTGCGACAACCCTGACATCAACAGTCGTCACCACGCCAAGGTCTATGGCAAGGCAGCGGTCGGCTCGCCGCCGATGTCCGTGCCGCACCTCGATACGCGCGTGATCGGCGGCAAGCACTCGCTGTTGTTCGGCCCCTATGCCGGATTCTCGAGCAAGTTCCTCAAGCATGGCTCATTGCTCGACCTGTTCGAGTCCATTCGCCCCGCCAACGTCAAGCCGCTGCTCTCGGTGGCACGCGACAATTTCGATCTCACCGAATATCTGATCGGGCAGTTGCTGCAATCCGAAGGCCACCGCCTGGCGACGCTCGACGAGTATTTTCCGAACGCAGACCCGAAGGACTGGCGATTGCAGGTCGCCGGCCAGCGCGTCCAGATCATCAAGCCGGACGTCAAGCGCGGCGGCTTGCTCGAATTCGGGACCGAGCTTGTCGGCGCCGCCGATCATTCGCTGGTTGCGCTTCTCGGCGCTTCGCCGGGGGCCTCCACGGCGGCGTTCATTGCGATCAGCGTGCTGGAGAAGTGTTTTGCCGGGGAGCTCACGGCAGGCGCCTGGCTGCCGAAGCTGAAGCAGATCATCCCGTCCTATGGCGTGTCGCTGATCGATGATGCGGATTTCTGTCGTCAGATTCGGGCGATGACGTCAGAGGTTCTCAAGGTCGACAACATCCAGCGCCCGGCAGCACGGGTGGCCTCAGCTGCAAGGCGCGCCTGAGTGAGCAGGAGACTTTCCGATGGACCCGACGGCGCTGCTCCTGTCGCGATTGCAATTTGCCTTTACCATCTCGTTCCACATCATCTTCCCGGCCTTCACCATCGGTCTTGCCGCCTGGCTTACCGTGCTGGAGGCGCTGCACCTGCGCACCGGGAAGATGGTCTATCAGGTGCTGTTCGAGTTCTGGCTCAAGATATTCGGCGTTGCATTCGGCCTCGGCGTCGTCTCGGGCGTCGTCATGGGCTTTCAGTTCGGGACGAACTGGAGCGAACTGTCCAGGATGTCGGGCCCGATCCAGGGACCGCTCCTGTCCTACGAGACGTTCACCGCCTTCATGCTCGAGGCGAGTTTCTTCGGCATCCTGGTGTTCGGCAGGAAGCGCGTGCACCCCTGGTTCTACCTGTTCGCCGTGGCCATGGTGGCGCTGGGGACGACGCTCTCGGCCTTCTGGATCATGATCAACAACAGCTGGATGCAGGTGCCGGTCGGCTACGTCAAGCAGAACGGCGTGCTGGTTCCGGACGACTGGGTGAGCATCATCTTCAACAAGGTGGCGATGGTTCGCTTCGTGCACATGCTGCTGGCGGCGTACCTGTCCAGCGCGTTCTGCGTCGCGGCGACGGGGGCATGGTACGCGCTGCGAAAGACCTATCGCGGCGAAGCGCGGATCATGCTCCGCATGGGGCTCTTTCTCGCAGCCGTTCTCGTGCCGGTGCAGCTCATGTTCGGGCATTTCGTCGGCGACTACGTGCACGAGCACCAGCCCGTCAAGTTCGCAGCGATCGAGGCGCGCTGGCACGACGAGCAGCCGGCCGGCGAGGTGATCATCGCCATTCCCGATCCGGCAACGGAATCGAACCGGTACGAGATCAAGATCCCGGTGCTCGGCAGCATCATCGCCAGCATGAGCACGACCTCCAAGGAGGTCGGCTTGACATCCTTTCCGCCTCAGGACCGGCCGCCGGTGCTCATTCCCTTCCTGACCTTCCGCGTGATGGTCGGTTGCGGCCTGATCATGCTTGGCCTGGCCTGGCTCGGTTCCTGGCTGATCATCCGGCGGAGGCTCGAAGCAAGCCGCTGGGTGCTGCGCTTCATCTTTCTGAGCTTCCCGCTGCCGTTCATCGCAACGCTGGCGGGCTGGTACACCGCCGAAGTCGGTCGCCAGCCCTGGGTCGTCTACGGCGTGCTGCGCACCGAGCATGCCATGACGCCGTTCCTGACGGCGCAGGCGGCGGCCACCTCGTTGATCCTTTTCGCCGTCGTCTACGCTTTCATCTTCTCGTTCGGCATCTACTACATCTATCGGCTGTTGCGTGCCGGTCCGGGCGTCTCGCCTGCCGCAGCTTCGGCTGATGTCATGGCCAACCGCCCGATGTCGCTTGCCGATCCCGAACCGCTCGCGGACCGCAACTACGCTCAAGCAGGAGAATAGGCCATGGTGACATTCTGGGTCGCACTGCTGGCGATCAGCATCCTGATCTATCTCCTGCTCGACGGTTTCGACCTCGGCGTCGGAATATTGTTCCTGCTGCCGAACAGCGAGTCGCGGCGGCGCGCCATGCTGGGCGCGATCGCGCCGTTCTGGGACGGCAACGAGACCTGGCTCGTGGTAACCGGCGTGATCCTGTGGGGCGCATTCCCCCTGGTGTACGCGACGGTGCTTTCGGCCTTCTATTTTCCCGTGATCTTCATGCTGCTGGGATTGATCCTGCGCGGGGTCGCCTTCGAGTTCCGCAACAAGTCGCAGGGAGCGCGCTGGATCTGGAATCTCAGCTTCGGCGGCGGTTCGCTGGTAGCAAGCTTCATGCAGGGCGCAATGGTTGGCGCACTCGTGAAGGGGCTGCCGATCGTGAACGGCCAATATGCCGGCGGGGTATTCGGCTGGCTCAGCGCCTTCTCGGTCCTGTGCGGTATCGGCCTTTGTCTCGGCTATGCGCTGCTTGGCGCCTGCTGGCTGGTGAGGAAGCGCAGCGGCGTGGTTCGCGATCTGGCTCGCAGCCAGATTCCGATGCTGGCGGCCGGTGTCCTCCTGTTCTTGATTCTCGTCTTCATCCACGCGCTGTCGCAGAATCTGCCGATCCTGGATCGATGGATCGAGCGGCCCTATCTATTTGTCTTTCCCGCGATCGGAGCGGCGGCGGCCTGTGTTCTCGCCTCGAGCATCATACGGCATGACGACTATTGGCCGTTCCTCATGGTCTCGCTGATTTTTGTAACGGCCTTCGGCACATTGGCGCTGTCGTTCTGGCCCTACATGGTGCCGTTTGCCATCACGATAGACGAGGCTGCGGCGCCGCATTCGAGCCTCGCCTTCATGTTCTGGGGCGAGGGGCTCTTCGTCTTCCCGCTCATGCTTCTCTACGTCGCCACCGGCTTCCGCGTCTTCAAGGGCAAGTTCAATTCCGCGCCGGGGCATTACTGAACGACGAAGCGATCAAGCAGGTCTCATCGTGCAGGCGAGCGGGCGAACTCGAAATCGGATAACTCCGACCGGCATTTTCGTAAGACCCGCGCATCTCCTTCGATTACACGGAAGATAGCGAAGTTCCGTCCAATGTCCGGAGGGAGACGATGGCCGATTCCGTAACAAATACCGCAAAAATCTGTGCCGTTCCGGATATGCCGGCGCGCGCCCCATCTGCGGATGCCGGCAAGGTCACGTCGCTTAGCCCCGCATCGCCGCCGCCCGCCGAGCCTCCAGTCGTGGCAGACGAAGCCCTGCAGAACGGAAACGAGCATGGCGAGGGGCGCGCCAAGGGTGTCTTGCGGCGGCGTCCCGTTTTAACAGCGCTCGGTTTGCTGGCGCTGCTGCTTGGCGCCTTGATCGGCTTTCTCTACTACGATTACGACCGCCATTTCGAAACCACCGACGATGCATTCATTGCCGCGCGGCAGTTCTCGGTCGCGCCCAAGGTGTCGGGCTACATCACAGCCGTGCCCGTCACGGATAACCAGCACGTCGTTGCCGGGCAGGTGATCGCACAGATCGACGATCGGCCCTTTCGTATCGCGCTGGCGCAGGCCAAGGCCCAGGTCGGCGCCGCACAGGCCGCCATCAAGGTCGTCGATGCGCAGGTCGACGCGCAGCAGGCGCAGATCGATGCCAACAAGGCGCAAGTCGAGCAGACGCAGGATGGGCTGGTGTTTGCGCAGCAGCAGGCGGAACGCTTTCGGGACCTGGCGCGCACCGGCTCCGGGACCATACAGAACGAACAGCAGTTCGACTCGCAATTCCGCCAGCAGCAGGCTGCGCTGTCGAGCGCGCAGGCGGCTTTGAAAGTATCGCAGCGTCAGCTCGAGACGCTGAAGGCACAGCGCGAAAGCGATACCGCCAACCTGGCGCAGGCCGAGGCACAGCGCGACCAGGCCGCGCTCAATCTGTCCTACACGACGATCATGGCGGCGCAGCCTGGTCGTATCGTCAATCTCAGCGGGGCCGTGGGCGAGTTCGCCCCACAGGGGACGGCGCTGACGATGTTCGTGCCCGATGATGTCTGGGTCACCGCGAATTTCAAGGAGACCCAGCTCGACGCCATGCGTCCGGGACAGAAAGCGTCGCTCAGGATCGATGCCTATCCGGGACGTGAGATCCAGGGTTATGTCGCCAGCGTTCAGCCGGGATCGGGGCCGGCCTTCTCGCTGCTGCCGCCTGAGAACGCCACCGGCAACTTCGTCAAGATCGTGCAGCGCGTGCCGGTCAAGATTCACCTGGACAATCCCCCGACCGACGTGGCGCTCGGCCCGGGCATGTCGGTCGAACCGACCATCAGGACCGATCCAGCGCCTTCCCTCTATGAACGGCTGCGGAGCCGGTTATGAGCGGCAGCACGATCGATGCGGGCGCGCCGGCCCTGCCGGGCGCCGGCGGCAACCCATGGGTCGTCGCCGTCCTGGTGGCGCTGGCGGCCTTCATGGAAGTGCTCGACACCACGATTGCCAATGTGGCGCTGCCCTATATCGCGGGTGGGCTAGGCGTGAGCGAGGACGAGGCCTCCTGGGTGGTGACCAGCTATCTCGTCGCGAACGCGATTATCCTGACGGCGAGCAGCTTTCTCGCCGAGCGTTTTGGCCGCAAGACGTTCTTCCTGATGTCGCTGGCTCTCTTTACCGTCAGCTCGGTGCTGAGCGGCTTTGCCTGGAACCTGCAATCGCTGCTGCTGTTCCGCATCCTGCAGGGCCTGGGTGGTGGCGGCATGGTGCCGGTCTCGCAGTCCATCCTGGCGGATTCCTTTCCGCCCGAGAAGCGCGGACAGGCGTTTGCATTGTTCGGCGTCGCCGTGGTGGCGGCGCCGGTGGTCGGACCGACGCTGGGCGGCTGGCTCTCCGACAATGCGTCATGGCATTGGTGCTTCCTGATCAACGGTCCTGTCGGCGTGATCTCGATGGCCCTGATCGCGATCCTCGTGAGGGACCCGCAAGCCGAGCGCGAGCGGCGTCTGCTCGGGCAGGGCAGGCGCTTCGATGTCGTGGGCTTCTTGCTCGTCGCGACCTTTCTCGCAACGCTGGAACTGATGCTCGACCGCGGCCTCGAGGACGACTGGTTCGGCTCGGCCTTCATCGGTCGCGTCGCGATCGTCTGCGCGCTCGCTTTCGTGCTCATGATCCCGTGGGAGATCAGCCGAAAGGATCCGGCGGTCGATGTGCGCATGGTGGCATCGCGGCAGTTCGGCGCCTGCTTTCTGGTGATGCTCGCGACGGGCGCGCTGCTGCTTGCGACCACGCAGTTCCTGCCGCAGCTCCTGCAGCAGAATTTCGGCTACACGGCAACCTGGGCCGGGCTCGCGCTCTCGCCGGGCGGTATTGTCACCATGGGGATGATGTTCGTGGTCGGCCGGCTGTCGGGCAAGGTGCAGCCGAAATATCTGATCATGACGGGCGCAGCGATCGTGGCGGCGTCCATGTTCATCCTCACCTTCGTCTATGGCGATACGACCTTCTGGTTCTTCGCGACCGCGCGCATGCTGTTCGGCGTCGGCCTGCCGCTGATCTTCGTCTCGATCACCACGGCGTCCTTCAACGGCGTTCCATCGGGCAAGACGGACCAGGCATCGGCCCTGATCAACGTGGCGCGCAACACCGGCGGCTCGCTCGGCATCTCGCTGGCTGCGAACGTGCTGGAGCGCCGCGAGCAGTTTCATCAGAGCCGGCTGGCCGAGCACGTCATCCCCTCGGCCTCGCAGTACCAGGACACGCTGCAGCAGGTGACCAACTATTTCCTCGCCCAGGGCAGTGCGCTTGCCCAGGCGCAGCAACAGGCCTTTGCCTGGATCGGACAGACCGTGCAGGCGCAGGCCGCGCTGCTCGCCTATATCGACGTATTCTGGGTGCTGATGCTGATCGCGCTCGGTTCCATCCCGCTCGCGCTCGTCTTGCGCAATGTCAAAGCCGGCGGCGCTCCGCCAGTCCACTAGGAAGCTATGCGGTAAAATGGCCGCGCCGAGCGCCATCACGAAAAAGGGGGCGCCGGCTTCCGGCGCCCCCTGCAAACCGTCTGGTCCGCTCAGGATTTCGGCATGACGCCCGGGCTGTTGCTCGGCCACTGGGCGATCAGTTTTTCGTCGATATTGAGATGCTGCGCCACCAGCTTGGGCGGCGTATGCGTCAGCCAGTTGGAGAGCGATACTTCTTCATAGCGTGGCGCGCGGAACACGCCGACCAATTGCAGCTCGGTGTCGCCGATGTTCTCGACGTAATGGCCGAGATTGCGCGGGACGTAGCCGATATCGCCGGCGGAAAAATCCGTCGTCAGCGCGTTGGGGCCGGTATTGAACACCGTCATTCGCGCCTTGCCCTTGATGTAGTACTGCCACTCGTCCGCGTTCGGATGCCAGTGCATTTCCCTGACGGCGCCCGGCGGCATCGTGACCAGCGCCGACGCGACGGTGGTGGCGACCTTGAAATTGGTGCTGTCGGCGACGCGGATGCTCCCGGCGGCACTCTCCTTGATGGGGGCCGAGCTGCCGAGCGGGTAGACGAACGGGTAGGGCGGCGCCTCGGCGTGTCTGGCGATGGCGGCGCGATCGGCGGCCAGATCGCCGGGCACGGTGCCCTGGAAGATCCAGAGATTGTGCAGCGGGATCCTGGCAAAGGCGTCGACCGGAACGCCGAAGTTCTTGGCCAGCACCTCGGGCGGCGTATGGGCGAACCAGTCCGTCAACAGGAGCGTGTTGAACTCGTTGGCGTGGCCGTCGTCGAAGCAGATCACGAATTCGCAGCCGTCGGGGCCGAGGCCTTGCAGCGAATGCGGCGCACCGGACGGAAAATACCAGAGGTCGCCGGATTTGACGTCGGCGGCATAGGGGCGGCCCTGCGCATCGAGCACCGTGATGCGGCAGTTGCCGTAGGTCATGATCGCCCATTCGGCCGCCTGGTGCCAATGCAGCTCGCGGATGCCGCCGGCGGACAGCCGCATGTTGACGCCCGAGATTTCCTTGGAGATCGCGAAATCCTCGACGGTGACCTGGCGGGCCCAGCCGCCGTTCTGGATGCGCCTGGGCGCATTGTTGAACGAGGCCCAGTCCAGCGGCAGACCGCCGACGTCGGTGGCCGGCGGCGTTTGCGCCGAAGGGAACTGCCTGGCGAGAGCAGGGTTTTGCGGACCGGGGTCGGTCAGGCTGCTGGGCGTCTTGGCGTTGACGGCGCCTTGCGGCGGCTCGTCTGGATTGCCGAACGTCGCGGCCTGCGCCGCGGAACCGGCCATGGCGACGCCAGCCGCCGACAAAGCCAATACATCGCGTCGTGAAAACATGTTGGTTGCTCCTGACAATTGTCTAAAAGCCTCCGCATCGCGACAAGGCTCCAGGCTCGCAGCCTAATTTTGCGCGGCCGGAGCAGCTTCCGTGAACGGCGCCGCTTTTTCCGGAACGCACTATCCGTTGCCGCGGGAAGCGCCGGCGGCCGCTCCGGTCCAAACCAGTGCAATTGAGAAATTCGCGGTCCGATTTGAAAAGACGCCTGCGTCACGACGATCCTTAAGTGGCGTGAGAGTATTCAGCTTGAGCGATATCTCATGACCAGAAAATCGGTTCGTCCCTACCGGGAACCCGCCGGCGGATGGGGGGCGCTCAAGGCGCTCGGCGAGGCCATGCTGGTGCAGCGGGTGCCGATGAAAGGCGCGGCAACGCTGAGCCGGATGAATCAGCCGGAGGGGTTCGATTGTCCCGGCTGCGCCTGGCCCGATCCGAAACACACCTCTTCCTTCGAGTTCTGCGAAAATGGCGGCAAGGCGGTCGCCTGGGAAGCGACGGCCAAGCGCTGTACGCCGGCGTTTTTTGCCGCGCATACCGTCACGGAGCTGGCGGGCTGGAGCGACTATGATCTCGAAATGGTCGGACGTCTCACGCATCCGATGGCCTACGATCCGCTGTCCGACCGCTATCTCCCCGTCGAGTGGAGCGAGGCGTTCGACATGATCGGGCGTCAGCTCAGGGCATTGCCCGATCCGAACATGGCGGACTTCTACACGTCCGGGCGCACCTCGAACGAGGCCGCCTTCCTCTATCAGCTGTTCGTGCGCGAATACGGCACCAACAATTTCCCCGACTGCTCCAACATGTGCCACGAGGCGACCAGCGTCGGCCTGCCGCAGTCGATCGGCGTCGGCAAGGGAACCGTGCTGCTGGAGGATTTCGACAAGGCCGACTGCATCTTCATCTTCGGCCAGAACCCCGGCACCAACAGCCCGCGGATGATGACGAGCCTGCGCAACGCGGCACGCCGCGGCGCCGCGATCATCTCGTTCAATCCATTTCGCGAGCGCGCGCTGGAACGTTTCCAGGCGCCGCAAAGCCCGCTGGAGATGATCACGCTGACGTCGACCACGATCAGCTCGGGGCTGTTCCAGGTGCGCGTCGGTGGCGACGTCGCCGTGCTGAAGGGGATCATGAAGATCCTGGTGGAGGCGGACGAGGCCGCGCGTGCCGCCGAGCAGGCTGCGATCCTGGACTGGGATTTCATTCGCGGGCACACGGTCGGCATCGAAGCGCTGATCGACGACCTCAAGCGCACGCAATGGCCCGCCATCGAGCGCCAGTCCGGCCTGACGCGCGAGGATCTCGAATTTGCTGCCAATGCCTATATGAAGGCGGAGCGCGCCATTCTGGTCTATGGCATGGGCATCACGCAGCACGAGCGCGGCGCGCGCAATGTGCAGCAGATCGCCAATCTCGCCTTGCTGCGCGGCAATATGGGGCGCGAAGGCGCCGGCGTCTGTCCGGTTCGCGGTCATTCCAACGTGCAGGGCGATCGCACGGTCGGCATCACCGAAATTCCCGGTGCGGAGTTTCTTGCCCGCCTGGAGCGCCGCTTCGGCTTCAAGCCGCCGTCGGCGCCGGGACATAACACAGTGACGGCATTGGAGGCGATGATCCGCGGCGAGGTGAAGGTGTTCTTCGCGATGGGCGGCAATTTTGCAGCCGCCATTCCCGATTGGCAGGCGACGCGGGCCGCGCTGCGCGATCTCGACCTGACCGTCCACGTCTCCACCAAGCTCAACCGCAGCCATCTGATCCATGGCCGCGCCGCCCTGATCCTTCCCTGCCTCGGCCGCACCGAGATCGACGTCCAGGCGGGGGGACCGCAGTCGATCACGGTGGAGGACTCGATGTCCATGGTCCATGCTTCGGGCGGGCGCAACAAGCCGGCGTCCGAGCATCTCCTCAGCGAAGTGGCGATCGTTGCGGGCGTGGCCAAGGCGACGCTTGGCAACCGCACCGTGGTCGACTGGGACGGCTTCGTTGCGAACTACGATCTCATCCGTGATGCGATCGAGGCGGTCTTCCCGATCTTCCAGGGTTACAACGCCCGTATCCGGGTTCCCGGCGGCTTCCATCTCACCTCGACCGCCCGCGAGCGCGTCTGGGCGACGGCATCCGGCAAGGCCAATTTCCTGGTGTTCGAAGGCTGCGGGGAGGACCCGCCGCAGAACGATCCCGACCTGCTGTGGCTCAGCACCATACGCAGCCATGATCAGTACAACACCACGCTCTATTCGATGTCCGACCGCTATCGCGGCGTGTACGGCCAGCGCGATGTGGTGTTTCTCAACGAATACGAGATGAAGCAGCGAGGGCTCGCGGATGGCGACCGCGTCGATCTCGTCACCGCATCGACCGATGGCGTCGAACGGATCGTGCGCAACTTCCGCGTGGTCGGCTATTCCTTCCCGACCGGCTGTTGCGCGGCCTACTATCCGGAGGCCAACCCGCTGGTGCCGCTCTATGCCCGCGATCCCCTGAGCTTTACGCCGTCGTTCAAGGGCATTCCGATCCGGCTGGTGCGGTCTGCCGCAACCGATGCCGCGGGGCCGGCCGTCGACGAGAGCGGATAGTGCCGCGCCGGGTCTCTGTCGCCCGCGGCGCGACGGGGCTTCGCCGGCAGCAGCTCCTCAAGCGATGGTGCTGACAATGCCGCCTTCGGCCCGCAGTGCCGCGCCGTCGGTGGCGGAAGCCTCCTTTGAAGCCACATAGACGACCAGGTTGGCGATCTCCTCGACGCTGGCGAAGCGCTGCAGCAGCGAGCTCGGGCGGTGCTGCTTGACGAAGTTTGCCGCCGCTTCCTCCACCGACTGTCCGTTCTGACGGGCGAGGTCCTTCACGAAGGTCTCGACGCCCTCGGACATGGTCGGTCCGGGCAGGACGGAGTTCACGGTGACGCCGGTGCCGCGGGCGATCTGCGCGAGGCCGCGTGCGATCGCGAGCTGCGCTGTCTTGGTCGTGCCGTAGTGGATCATCTCGGTCGGGATATTCAGCGCCGACTCGGACGAGATGAAGATGATGCGTCCCCAGTTGCGCTTCATCATGCCCTGCAGGTAAGCGCGCGAGATTCGCACGCCGGACATGACGTTGACTTCGAAGAAGCGGGTCCAGTCCTCGTCAGGGATGTCGAAAAAGCCTTTTGGCTCGAATATGCCGGCATTGTTGATGAGGATGTCGACCTCGGGAAGCGCCGACACCAGTGCCGCGCAGCCGGCCGCGGTCGAGACGTCGGCGGCGACACCTCGCACCTTGCCGCCGAGGCCGGCCAGCTTGCGAACGGAGGCGTCGACCTTGTCCTGGCTGCGGCCGTTGATGACGACATCCGCGCCGGAGCCCGCCAGCCCTTTGGCAATGGCATGCCCGATGCCGGACGTTGAACCCGTCACCAATGCCGTTTTGCCGGAAAGATCGATCTTCATGTGCCGTTTCCCTATGTGACTCGTGCTTGTGCGACTTGTGCCGGAAGATAAATGGTTCGTCAAAACGGGGATGCCATCCGCGAGCGGGGCCGATCGACTGTCACGCCATCGTTACTTCGGGCCTGGTGACGCCAAACCGCTTTTCGAACTCGGCGACGTTGACGATGCCGCGCCGGTGCGTGCCGTCGCCGATCTTTCGGTCGCCGTCCCAGGCCTCGACCTCGAACACGACGCTCTTTGCTTCCACCCTGGAGATCCGCGCAATGGCGCGGACGGTGCGGCCAATCGGCGTTGCCGCGAGATGGCGGATGTTGACCGTCATCCCGACGCTGACATAGCCCGCCGGCAGGAACGGCTGGATCGCCGATCCCGCGGCCATCTCCATGTGCAGGATCATCGTCGGCGTGCCGTACACGGCCGGCATCCCCGGCACCACGTAGCCGACCGTCATCTCCGATGTCACGGTCACCGTCTTTTCCGCGGCCGTGCCGACGGTGACCTTGTCAAGCGGACTCATGCTTTAACCCCGCATCTGCGTCGGCCGGGGCGGATGCTTCCGCCGCCTGCGGCTTTCGTCCGCTGAACCACGCGCCGAGCCGGTCGAGATAGAGATAGACCACGGGCGTCGTGTAGAGCGTCAGGATCTGGGAAAGCATGAGGCCGCCGACGATCGTGTAGCCGAGCGGCTGGCGCAATTCCGCGCCTGTGCCGGTGCCGACCATCAGCGGCACGCCGCCGAGCAGGGCGGCCATTGTCGTCATCAGGATCGGCCGGAAGCGCAGCGTGCAGGCCTGGTAGATCGCCTCCTCGGGCTTGAGCCCCTGCTGGCGCTGCACTTCGAGCGCGAAGTCGACCAGCATGATGCCGTTCTTCTTGACGATGCCGATCAGCAGGATGATGCCGATGATGGCGATCACGCTGAGGTCCATATGAACGGCCAGCAGCAGAAGCAGCGCGCCGATGCCGGCGGAAGGCAGCGTCGACAGGATGGTGATCGGGTGGATCAGGCTCTCATAGAGCACGCCGAGGATGATGTAGATCACGATCAGCGCCGCGCCGATCAATAGCGGCGTACCTGCCAGCGAGGATTGGAAGGCCTGCGCGTTGCCCTGGAACGAGGTCGCCAGCGATTCGGGCTTGCCGGTGTCCTGCTCGATCTTCTGGACCGCCGTCACCGCATTGCCCAGCGCGACGCCGGGTTTCAGGTTGAAGGAGATGGTGACGGAAGGAAACATGCTCTGATGGTTGATCAGGATCGGCGCCGGCTTGATCACCGTCTGCACCAGCGTGCTCAAAGGCACCTGCTGCCCGTTGGCCGAGTTCAGGTAGATGTCCTTGAGCGCCTCGGGCCCGTACTGGAAGCGCGGTTCCACCTCCATGATGACGTGATACTGGTTCAGCGAGGTGAACATCGTCGAGATGATGCGCTGGCCGAAGGCATCATCGAGGGTGTTGTCGATCGTGGCGGGCAGGATGCCGTAGCTCGAGGCGACCTCGCGGTTGACCGTCACGTCCAGCTTCGGGCCGGCATTGGCCTGGTCGCTGGCCACGTCGGTGATGATATCGAGCGCCCGAAGCTTCTCCAGGAAGATCGTCGACCAATGCGCCAGCTCGTCGGAATCGGCGTCGGTCAGCGTGTACTGATACTGGGTCTTCGACAGGCGCGCACCGATCGTGATGTCCTGGGCCGACTGCATGTAGAGCGTGATTCCCTGAATATGGGCGAGCTGGGGCTTGAGGCGATTGATCACCTGATCGGCGCTTGCCGTGCGTTCCGGCTTCGGCTTCAGCACGATGAAGACGCGCCCCTGGTTGAGCGTCGCCGTCAGCCCGCCTGGACCGATATAGTTCGCCACCGACTGGATCGCCGGATCCTTGAGCAGGATGCCGACGATCGCCTGCTGGCGTTCGGACATCGCGGGGAAAGAGATGTCCTGGGAGGCCTCGGTAATGCCGACGATCTGCCCGGTATCCTGTTGCGGGAAGAAGCCCTTCGGGATGATCACGTAGAGGTAGCCGGTCAGCGCGATGGTCGAGAGCATCACGAGCAGCGTCGCGAAACGGTGGCGCAGCACGATTCGCAGGCCGGCTGCGTAGAGCGCCAGCAGCGCATCGAAGCCGCGCTCGAACAGGAGATAAAGCCTGCCGTGCTTCTTGCGCGACTCGTCCTTGAGCAGGCGCGCGCACATCATCGGCGTCAGCGTGAGCGAGATGACCAGCGACAGCAGCAGCGAGGCGGTGATCGTGACGGCGAATTCCTGGAACAGCTTTCCGACATAGCCGCCCATCAGGAAGAGCGGGATGAAGACCGCGATCAGCGACAGCGTGATCGACACGATCGTAAAGCCGATCTCGCTGGAGCCCTTGAGCGCCGCCTGCATCGGCGTCATGCCCTGCTCGAGATGACGGACGATGTTCTCGATCACCACGACGGCATCGTCGACGACGAAACCGACCGCGATCGACAGCGCCATCAGCGAGAGATTGTCGAGGCTGTAGCCGAGCACGTAAAGGATCGCGAACGTGCCGATCAGCGACAGCGGCACCGTGACCGCCGGAATGACGGTGGCCCAGAAGTTTCGCAGGAACAGGAATATGACCATCACCACCAGCGCGACCGTCAGCATCAGGGTGAACTGGACGTCGGCGACGGCGGCGCGAATGGTGGCGGTGCGGTCCGCCGCAATCGTCACCTTGATCGCCGGAGGAACGGACGCCTGCAGCTTCGGCAGCAACGCCTTGATGCGGTCGACGGTCTCGATGACGTTGGCGCCGGGAACGCGCTGGACCGCGAGGATGACGGCGGGCTGTTGGCCGTACCAACCGGCCAGCAGGTCGTTTTCGGGGGCTTCGATGGCCGTGCCGATGTCGCGTATCCGCACCGGCGAACCGTTGCGATAGGCGATGATGAGTTCCTCATAGGCGGCAGGCTTCAATAGCTGGTCGTTGGTGTTCAGCGTGTAGGTGACGCGCGGGCTGTTGAGCGTGCCCTTCGGCAGATCGACATTGGCGCCGGCGATCACGCTGCGGACGTCCTCGAGGCCGATCCCCCGCGCGGCAAGCGCCTGCGGGTTGACGCGGACCCGGATCGACGGCTTCTGCTGGCCGCCGATCCCGACGAGACCGACGCCCGGAATCTGGGAGATCTTGGGCAGCAGGATATTCTCCGCGTAAGCGTCGACCGTGGTCATTGGAAGCGTGTCGGACGACAGGGCGATCAGCATGATCGGCGTCTCGGCGGGATTCACCTTCCGGATCGTCGGCGGGTAGGGAATGTTCGGCGGCAGGAACGGGCTGGCGGCGTTGATCGCGGACAGCACATCGACGGCCGCGCTGTCGACGGTGCGCGACAGCTCGAACTGGATGGTGAGCTGCGCCACGCCCAGCGCGCTGGACGAGGTGAGCTGTGTGACGCCGGGGATCTGGCTGAGCTGCTGCTCCAGCGGCGTGGCGACGGATGAGGCGATGGTCTCCGGATCGGCGCCGGGCAGTTGCGCCGAGATCTGGATCGTCGGGTAGTTGACATTGGGCAGCGCGCCGACCGGCAGCAGGGGATAGGTCGCAAGGCCGCACAACAACAGGCCCGCCATCAGGAGAGCGGTTGCGATCGGCCGCAGAATGAAGGGCGCGGAAAGGTTCATGGCAGAGCGTCCTGCACGGCGCTCTGCAGGTCGGCCTCGCTCGCGGCCTTGCCATGCAGCTCCCGGACGCGGCTACCTTCCTTGAGGCGATACTGGCCGTCGACCACCACGACGTCGCCGGACTTGAGGCCCTGGTCGATCAAGGCCTGCCCGCTGCTGATCTGGGCGACGTGAACGGAACGTAGGGTGGCCGTCTGGTCGGGCTTCACGACATAGACATAGCTGCCGTTCGGACCCTGCTGCACCGCCGAGCCGGCGACCGTCAAGGCATCCTTCCGGGTTTCCAGCAGCAGGTCAGCATTCACCAGTTGCCCCGGCCACAGCCGGTGATCGGGGTTTGGAAATTCCGCCTTGAGCTGGATGGTGCCCGTCGTCTGCGCGATCTCGTTGTTGACGAGCAGGAGCTTGCCCTCATCGAGCTTCATCTTGTTGTCCTGGCTGTAGGCGATGACTTTCAGCGGCCCCTTCGCCAACCGGTCCTGGATCACAGGCAGGTCGGTCTGGGGAAGGGTGAAGAGCAGCGAGATCGGTTCGATCTGGGTGACGACGACGAGGCCGTTCGGATCGCTCGGATGAATGACGTTGCCGACGTCGATCTGGCGGACGCCGGTGATGCCGGGAATGGCCGACGTCAGGCGCGTGTAGCTGAGCTGAACGTTGGCCTGGTCGATCTGGGCCTGGTCGGCCTCGACCGCCGCCTTTAGCTGCGCCACCTGCGCCTTCTGGGTTTCGATCAATTGTGGTGTCGCGTATCCCTTGTCGCCGAGCTGCGTGTAGCGGGAGAGATTGGCCTCGGCGTTCAGGAGCTGGGCCTGGTCGCGGCTGCGGTTGGCCGTGAACTGCTCGATCTGGGCTTGATAGGGACGCGGATCGATTTGCGCGAGCAGATCGCCCGCCTTGACGGTTTGTCCCTCGGTAAAGGCGATCTTGATGATCTGCCCCTGAATCTGGCTGCGCACGACGTCGGTGTTGTAGGCGATCACCGTGCCGATGCCGCGCAGATAGATCGGGACGTCCTTGCCGGTGACGGCGGCCACGACCACCGGGACCGCGGCCGGGACCGGTGCGGCCGCAACGGCCGGCTGCCTGTCCCTGGCAAAAAACCAGAGGCTTGCTCCCGCCAGCACGGCGGCGAGGGCGATGAGCATGATGGTGAGGCTTCGTTTCACGGCGATGCTCCTTCGTGATCTCAGGGGTTGCCGGAGCTCTTGATGGAATCCGCACTGCCCGAAAGATCTGGGCCGGGCGTCGCTGCGGCCGGGCTCAATCCGGTGCTGCCGAGTTCAGTGGCGCCCAGGGGAAGCCCGACGCCTCCGACCGATGATGATGGGGGCAGGATGGACGGAGGTGTCCCAGCATCGGCGCAGGAAAGCGATGCGCCTCCGGAAAGTCCGCCGCCGTCGAACAGGGCTCCGGGCGTCCCGGCATTGCCGGGCGCGGCGCAGGTCGTCACGCCGCTGGATGGATTGACCGGAGACAGGCCATGCGTCGCGATTTCGGTCGATCCCAGCGGAATGTTCTGCGGCCGCGTGGATCGCATGGTGAGCGGCGACGTTTCGCGCATGCCGGCGGACGGTTGCGTCCCCGGCAATGTTGCCTGAGCAATCGCGGCATCCGGCGCCAGCCATGCGATGCCGGCCGCGAGCGTTGCGCTCCGCAGGATCAACGTGACCTTGCGCCGTCCAGGCCGTCGCGCATTTCGCCCGATCGATGGGAACCATTCTCGCATGGCGGTGCTCCGGCCAAATGGTGCTGACCAGACAATAGAGAGCCGCGGAAGCACCGGTATTTCCAGAACGCACGCCGCGCTCCCTGACGGCACGATCAGCGCGAGTATTATGCGCTTGCTATCTCAGCATGGCTTGCGCGCGGTCGAGCTCCCGCTTGCAGGTACCTATGTCGCCGATGCGATCGGCGTCGCGGGCGCGGTCGAGCGAATCGAGCGCTGCCGTGAAATCAGGACCGTAGCTGTCCTCGGCAGCAGCCAGCGACTGTGGCGTGGGCTGATAGCTCCGCGTCGCGTCGAGGCTCTCGGGCTGCCAGCCATGTGAACCGGCATTTTGTTCGATGGCCGCATCCACCCGCGCTTGAACCTTTGCGATCGAGGGTTCGCAGGAGCCTGCGTAAGCCGGCGATGCCGCACATAGCAAGATGCAGATGGTGATCCGGCATTTCGCGGTTGATGTCATTTTTCCGATCCTCTGTGCCTGCCTGGTGATCCTTGTCTTCGGAACGTCATGAATGTCTGCGGACATGGTGCGCTCCCGATCCGTTGAAAGGCGCGACTTAGGTAGAGCGGGGGAGAAGCAGGCGCGAGTAGCCGATTGTATTGTCGCCGTTGTCCGGCGTGCGAACTGGCAAGAACAATGGTTTGAGGAAATACGCTGGCAGCCCTCGAAGCTAGGGTCGCATCATCCCAACCTGGAGTGATCCGACATGAAACGCCTCAACGCCTGCCTGGCCTTCGCGGCCGCCTTTTCGTTGCTCTCGGCCGCCGTTCCGGCGAGCGCGGAACCCCTCAAGAACATCGTCCTGGTGCATGGCGCCTGGGTGGATGCTTCCGGATGGAAGCCGGTCTACGAGATCCTCACCAGGGAGGGCTTCCACGTCAGCATGGTGCAGGAGCCGGAGACGTCGTTTGCCGATGACGTCACGGCGGCCAAGCGGATTCTCGATCTCCAGGATGGTCCGACGCTTCTCGTCGGCCACAGCTATGGCGGCTCGATCATCACTGAAGCCGGCGTCCACCCCAAGGTCGTCGGCCTCGTCTACGTCGCTGCGCACGCGCCTGACGTCGGCGAAGATGAATCGGCGCTCGGCAAGAAGACGCCGAGCGTGCTTGCCAAGACCGAGGGCGCCATCAAGGTCACGCCGGACAAGTTCACCTATCTCAACCCGGCGGAATTCCCGAAACTGTTCGCGCCTGATCTGCCGCGCGAGCGGGCGGAATTCGTCGCGCGGGCCCAGGTCCTCGCCGCCGCGCAGGTGTTCAGCACGCCGCTGACGGCGGCTGCATGGCGGACGAAGCCGAGCTGGGGCATCGTTGCCGGCAGTGACCAGATCATCAATCCCGATCTCGAGCGCTGGTACTACGAGCGCGCCAAGAGCCACACCACCGTCATCCCGGGCGCCAGCCACTCGGTCTACGAGTCGCATCCGAAGGAAGTCGCAGCCGTCATCACCAACGCGGCCCGCAACGTCGAGAAACAGGCGGCCCGTTGAGCCGCCGGATGGATGCAGGAATTTTGGCGGATCGGCTGCAGGGCCTGTCCGCCAGAACAACCAGATCGCCCAATCAGGACGCCCTCACATGCTGATGTCCACGCACGCTGAAGGAAGCTCGACGGCCTGGCAGCGTCACCGCGAGACGCGCGATGTCAGGCTCGAGGCCGGCGCCAGGCTGGCACGCGGCAAGATCGTGGAAGCACAGGATGCGACGCGTCTGCTGGAGGCCGTTATTCGGCCGGGCGACCGGGTCTGCCTGGAAGGCGACAACCAGAAGCAGGCGGATCTGCTCAGCCGCGCGCTGCTCGCTGTCGATCTTTCCAAGGTGAACGATCTGCACATGGTGCAGTCGGGCGTCGTGCTGCCCGAGCATCTCGATATGTTCGACCGCGGTGTCGCAAAGAAGCTGGACTACGCCTATTCGGGCCCACAATCGGCGCGCATTGCGCGCATGCTGTTCGGCGGCAAGATCGAGCTGGGAGCCGTTCACACCTATCTCGAACTGTTCGCCCGCTACTTCATCGACCTCACGCCGCATGTCGCGCTGATCGCCGCGGTCAGCGCCGACCGCGAGGGAAATCTCTACACCGGTCCGAACACCGAGGATACGCCGACCGTGGTGGAGGCGACCGCGTTCAAGGACGGCGTGGTGATCGCCCAGGTCAACGAGATTGTCGACCGGGTGCCACGCGTCGACATTCCAGCGGACCGCGTCCATTTCATCGTCAAGGCCGACAAGCCGTTTTTCGTCGAGCCGTTGTTCACGCGCGATCCTGCCGCGATCACCGAAGGGCAGATCCTCACCGCCATGCTCGCGATCAAGGGCATCTATGCGCCCTATGGCGTGCGGCGGCTCAATCACGGGATCGGCTTCAGCACGGCCGCAATCGAGCTGCTGCTGCCGACGTTCGGCGAAAGGCTGGGCCTGAAGGGCAGGATTGCCAGCCATTTCGCATTGAACCCGCATCCGGCGCTGATCCCGGCGATCGAATCCGGCTGGGTGCAGCAGATCCATTCCTTCGGCTCCGAAGTCGGCATGGATGAGTACATCCGGGCGCGGTCCGACGTCTATTTCACCGGGCCGGACGGCTCGCTCCGCTCCAATCGCGCGTTCTGCCAGACTGCCGGGCTTTATGCCTGCGACATGTTCATCGGCTCCACGCTGCAGATCGACCTGCAGGGAAATTCGTCGACCGTCACCACCTCGCGCATTGCCGGCTTCGGTGGTGCGCCGAACATGGGCGCGGACGCCCGCGGTCGGCGTCACCCGAGCGAGCCGTGGCTGAAGGCCGGACAGGAGGCCGATCCGGACGGCTCGGCATTGTTACGGCGCGGCCGCAAGCTGGTCGTGCAGATCGGCGAGACCTTCGGCGACAAGAACGTGCCGCTGTTCGTCGAGAAGCTCGACGCGATCGAGCTTGCGGAAAAGCTGAACCTCGAACTCGCGCCGATCATGATCTATGGCGACGATGTCACGCACATCGTCACCGAGGAAGGCGTGGCGAACCTGCTGCTGTGTCGCAATGCCGGGGAGCGCGAACAGGCCATCCGCGGTGTGGCCGGCTACACCGAGGTCGGCCGCAGGCGCGACCGAAACATGGTCGAGCGCCTGCGCCAGCGCGGCGTGATCCGCCGCCCCGAGGATCTCGATATCAATCCGCTGGACGCCGATCGCAGCATGCTGGCCGCGCGCTCGATCAAGGATCTTGTGCGCTGGTCGGGCGGGCTCTATGCGCCGCCGTCGAAATTCAGGAACTGGTGAGGACCGACATGGAAGATCTCAGTTTTCAACACCGCGTGCCCGGGCGTGCCGGCGGCAGCAGGCAGAATGCGATTGTCGGCGTGGTCGCCTCGGGAAATCTGGAGGTGCTGGTCGAGCGCACCCTGCCGGATGCGGAATGCCGGCTGGAAATCAAGACCACGGCCGTGGGCTTCGGCGAGGTCTGGACTGCCGTCGTCGGGGATTTCGTCGAGCGCCATTCGCCCGGCGGCCTCCGCTTCTCGATCAATGACGGCGGTGCACGCCCCGACACGGTGTCGCTTCGCCTCGCGCAGGCCGTTCGGTTGATCGAGGAGGACGGCCGATGACCGCCCCGCTCAGGCAAATGGCTCCGGCCGAACGTATCAGGACGACCAGCTTCAATGAGGCATCGGCCCGCACGAGGCTGGAACTGCTGCTCGATCCCGGCAGCTTTGTCGAATTCATCGGGCCGGAAAAGCGCGAGATCAGTCCGCATCTGAAGATATTCGATCTTCCCGAGCAGTTCGACGACGGCATCGTCGTCGGGCATGGCCGCCTCGACGGTTCGCCGGTTTTCATCGCCGCACAGGAAGGGCGTTTCATGGGCGGCGCCTTCGGCGAGGTGCATGGCGCCAAGTTGACGGGGCTGCTGCGCGCCGCGCGCCAGATCAGGTCGATCCCGGTATTGATCCTGTTCGATACCGGCGGCGTCCGATTGCAGGAAGCCAATGCCGGCGAGCTCGCCATCGCCGAGATCATGCGCGCGGTGATGGAAGCGCGCACCGCCGGCGTGAAGGTGATCGGCCTGATCGGCGGGCGCTCCGGATGCTACGGCGGCGGCGGCCTGATCGCGGGCTGCTGTTCCGCGCTCGCGGTGTCCGAACCCGGGCGCATTGCGGTGTCGGGCCCTGAGGTCATCGAGACCAATCGCGGCGTCGAGGAGTTCGACTCCCGCGATCGCGCGCTGGTCTGGCGCACCATGGGAGGCAAACATCGCCGGCTGCTCGGCGCCGCCGACGTCTTCGCCGACGATACGATGCTGGCCTTTCGTGACGCTGCGCTCGATCTGATCGGTCTCGTCGGCGCGTTTGGGCTCGACAAGCTGAGGGCTGAGCAAGGCCGTCTTGCCGACAGGTTGCGGCGCTTCGGCGCCTGCGAGGACGCCGTCGACATCTGGAGGGCGGATGGCATCGTTCATGCGGAAACGGTTCCCGAGTTATCGGCCGACCAGTTCATCGCGCTCGCCAATCGGATCGGGAGGACCAGCCGTGACGCTCGATAGCATTCTCGCTTCGCTGTTTCCGGACGGTCATGACGTCAGAATCGACAAGGGCGTTATCTTGGGCTCGGCGATGCTGCGATCCGGCACAACGGCGTTGGTCATTGGCGTTGCCGACCGAACCGCCATCGGCGTCGACGAGGCCATCAGGCTTTCCGGATATGTCCTGCAGTCTCTCGACCGGGAAAGCGGGCCGATCCTGGTGCTGGTGGACAGTGACAGCCAGCGGATGAGCAAGCGTGACGAGCTGCTCGGCCTGAACGAATTCCTGTCGCATCTCGCCAAGGTGTTGATCTGTGCGGACATGAATGGTCGTCCGACCGTCGGCCTCCTGTACGGCCACTCGGCCGCCGGCGCTCTGCTTGCGACCGGGCTCGCAACCCGCGTGCTGGTGGGACTGCCCGGCGCCGATCCCGCGGTGATGGATTTGCCGTCGATGGCGAAGGTCACCAAGCTGTCGATCGAGACGTTGCAGGAGAAGGCGAAGTCGACGCCGGTGTTCGCGCCGGGCCTGTCGAATCTCGCCCGGATGGGTGCGGTCCACCTGATCTGGAACGGTGCCGCCCCGCTCGCCGATCAGCTGGAGGCGCTGCTGGCGGACATGCCGGAGGTGCTCGATCGCCGGGATGCGCTCGGCAAGGAACGTGGTGGCCGGCTGAAGGCCGCCGATATTGCGGAGCGCGTTCGTGATCTCGCCCTGCAAGCCCGCTGAACCTCCGATCGGTCGTCACGACCTGGTCTTCGTCAGTCCCGAGGGCTGGCGCGCGATGCTCGCCACGCATGGCGATCTCGCAGCCGATCCTCTCGTCGCGAACTGGTCCGACCAGGGATGGCCGACGATCGGGCGGCGGGCGATGCCGGGCGAGGCATCCGGCGTGGCCTTGGGCCTGCCGCTGCCGCCCTCGGCCGGCAAGAAGCGGCTCTGCTTTCTCCTGCAATCCGGCGCCATCATTTCGGTTGCAAGGCCTCCCTTGCTGAATGACGTGCGCGCGTCGGCGCCGCGCCCCTGGTGGCCCGCACTCGATCGTCTCGACGAACTGGCGCTCCGCCATTCGGTAGAAGTGCGGGTATTCGGAAGCCTGGCGTGGCGGGCGCTGACCGGGCTCGACTACGTGACCGATCGGTCCGACCTCGATCTCCTGCTCGATGTCGGTTGCGATACCGATCTCGATCGTCTCGTCAGCGATCTGGCGGCGATCGAGACCGACGGGCCGATGCGGCTCGACGGCGAACTGATGCGCGAGGATGGCGCTGCGGTGAACTGGCGCGAGTTCTACGCGGGCAGCGGAGAGGTCCTGGTCAAGAGCATCGAAGGCGTCCGCCTGCTGGACAGGGACCTGTTTATTTCGGGAAGGACAAGATCATGACCATCGCGCTGGCGCGAGGCGCGGAGCAGGCCTTTCCGCACCGGGCGCAAATACCTTGCGACGTCTCTGCGATCGGCGACAGCGCCGCCCGATGCCTGGTCATGGAGCTGGAAACCTGGCCGAAGCCGGGGCTCGTGAGCGACATCGACAGCGGCAGCCATGATGACATGGATGCCGGCACCTTTCGCCGGAGCGCTGCGGCCATCAAGCCCTATTTCCAGGATCTCGCCGATGCGGCTGCGCAGGGGTGCGGCATGGGGCGGCTGAGGATCATCGGCCTCGAGGCCGAAGGCGCCATGTTCGCGGCGACATCAGGCGTCAACACCCATCGCGGCGCGATCTTCGGGCTCGGCCTGTTGTGCGCGGCGGCCGGTGCCAGAGCCGGTGGACTTGTGGATCCCGAACTGCCTTTGGGCGATGTCGTCGCGCAGCTCTGGGGCGCCAGCATACTCGATGGCCCGGTGTTGCTGCGCAGCCATGGCAGCGCGGTCCGCCGCCGCTATCGCGCCGGCGGTGCCCGCTTTGAGGCTGCCAAGGGATTTCCAAGCGTCTACCAGGTCGGCTTGCCGGCCTTGCGAAGCGCCGCGCGCGTCAACCCCGACGCGGAAGCCGCCCGTGTCGAAGCATGCTTCGCCCTGATTGCCGCGGTCGAGGACACAAACCTGCTACACCGCGGCGGCCTCGAAGGCCTCCGCTTTGCGCGCAGCGCCACCCGGCATTTCCTCGATACCGGCGGTGTGCGCGGGCCTGACTGGCGGGCACGGGCGAAATCGGTTCACGAGAGCTTCGTCGCCCGGCGTCTCAGCCCGGGCGGATCGGCCGACCTTCTTGCCATGACGCTCTTCGTCGATGCCCATGAACGGCGGACCCCATGACGTCCAACCCCATCGTGATGGCGCTGGTGCCGGTGTTCTTCGTCCTGCTGCTTGGGTTTGCCGCCGGAAGGTTCCGTATTGTCGACGGCCATCATGTCGACGGTCTCAACGCCCTCGTGATGGATTTTGCGCTGCCGGCGTCGCTGTTCGCGGCGACGGCGTCGGCCTCGCGCCGTCAGATGATCGAGCAGGCTCCGCTTTTTCTGGTGTTCGGCCTGACCATGCTGTTGCTCTACGTCGCCTGGTATTGCTCGGTCCGCAGCTTCTCCGGTGTGTCCCGGTCCGATGCCTCGGTGCAGGCCCTGACGATCGGCTTTCCAAACCTTGCCGGCGTCGGCCTGCCGGTCCTGTCGTCCGTGCTGGGGCCGGCCGGCACCGTCCCGGTTGCCATTGCACTGGCTTCGGGTTCCATCCTCATCAGTCCGATCACCTTGATCATGGTGGAAATGAACGCCAGCAAGGCGCGTGGCGTGGAAATGTCGGGACGGCAGGTCCTGATAGCGGTCCGGCGCGCGCTCACCAAGCCGGTTGTCCTGGCGCCTGCGCTCGGGATCTTGTTTTCGTTGTCGGACCTCGATCTCGACGCACTTGCACATGCGTGCCTCGCATTGATCGGGAGCGCTGCCGCCGGCGTCGCCCTGTTCCTGACCGGCCTCATTCTATCGGCGCAATCGTTCAAGCTCGATTGGCGGGTCGTTGCCGCGACGGTGGCATCGGACGTCATTCGGCCGCTGCTGGCCGTCGCCGTTGTCTATGTCTGCCGCGTCGCGCCGGATACGGCGAAGACGGTCATTCTGCTCGCCGCGGTGCCGTCGGGGTTCTTCGGCATCCTGTTTGCCGTCAACTATCGGCTGGACTCCGCGATGGCGGGTTCGATGGTCATTGCGAGCACCGGATTCAGCATCGTGACCATGGCGATCGCCATCGCCGTCCTGTTCCCTCACTAGGCAACGCCGATGACGCTTGCAATCCTGTGCTCGGGGCAGGGCCGCCAGCATCCGGACATGTTCGCGCTGACGGCCGACGCGCCGGAGGCCGCGGGCCTGTTTGCGCACGCGGCGAAATTGCTTGGGGGCAGGGATCCCCGCGATTTCGTTCGCAGCGAACCCGGCGATGCCCTGCATCACAACCGTACCGGTCAGATTCTGTGTGCCTTGCAGGCGCTCGCCGCCGCAGCCGCGCTCGGCGCTGACATTCCCGGCGGTGCCATCGTCGCCGGCTATAGCGTGGGCGAGGTCGCGGCCTGGAGCGTCGGCAGCATTTTTGAGGCCACCGACACGCTCGATCTCGTGGCGCGCCGGGCGGAAGCCATGGATGCCGCCACGCTGGCCGGCGACGGGCTGATATTCGTTCGCGGGATTTCCCGCGGCGACATCGATGCTCTTTGCGAGCGCTGCGGCGCCGCGATCGCCATCGTCAATCCGGGCGATGCTTTTGTCATCGGCGGTGGCCGTGAGGCGCTGCAGGCGATCGCCGGCGAAGCGGCCGCGATTCACGCCGCAAGGGCCATCCCCTTGCCGGTCGAGGTTGCCTCGCATACCGGGCGGCTCATCGCCGCGTCGGCAGCGTTTCGGGAGAGCTTGCGCCTGGTGTCGCCGACGTTCCCGCCGGCGAGGGGTAACCGCATCCTGAGCGGCATCGATGGCGCGCCCGTCATCTCGCTCGAGGCCGGCCTCGACAAGCTGGCGGCGCAGATATCGCAAACGGTGCAATGGACAAGTTGCCTGCAGGGCTGCATCGAAGCGGGGGCCACCGCCTTCCTGGAACTCGGGCCGGGCCATGCATTGAGCGCGATGGTTGCGAACACCTGGCGCGACCTCCCGGCACGATCGATGGACGATTTCAGGAGCCTTCAGGGCGTGCGTTCCTGGCTTGCGCATCATCTCGGCAGCTAGGGCTGGCAGCTAAGGCAGATCGTGTCGCTCTATGAAAATGGGGCCGTCCTTCGGGGGGAGGACGGCCCCTAGTGGCTCGCATGCCCGGGAGGGGGGAGGCTGGAGCCATAACGCTGGTGGTTCGGTTGTCGACCTCTGCAGCATCGCCGGTCGCGCGGATAAAGTATTTCGAGAGCGCCGCCTATTTCTCATTTCGCATGATTCACGCTGCTGCTCCTGCGCGATGCGCGTGGGCGTCATGCTGGCCTGCGCGCCGGAGAACCGGAACCGACAGCAGCTCGTTCCGGCTGGCGCATCGCCAGCGTGCCGGCGTATCGCCGGTGATGCGCTTGAACACGGTGGAGAAATGCGCCTGCGTGCAGAAGCCCACGGCCAGCGCGACCTCGGCCAGAGGCGTCTCGGTATTCGACAGCAGCGATTTCGCATGTTCGATGCGCTGATGCAGGAGATACTCGCGCGGCCGATATCCCGTGGCAGCGCGAAACTGCGCCGCAAAGTGCATGCGGGAAAGTCCCGCGACCTTGGCGAGATCCGACAGGCTGATGCAGCGGTCGAAATGCGTCCTGACATACTCCTCGACGCGCCGCAGCCGCCATTTCGGCAGGGCGTTGACCTTGGTGCGCGGCAATTCCCGCCGGGCAACATGCATCGCCAGCGTCTGACCGATGCAGCGCGCAAACTCATGGTCGGCCAGATTGCCGTGATCGGTCAGCGCCTTTGCAAGTTGCTCGGCAAAGGGGTCGCGGAGCAGGATGAGATCGTTCAGGCCTTCCGCCGTGGCGGGCTCCGGCGACGGAAAGCAATTGGCGGACACATGGAAGTGCAGGAAATCGCAGGGGGCATGGAACTGCGCGCTGAGCTGCTTCGACGGCGCACCGACATACAGCGTGCCCGCCGGCATGATGCCGTCGAAGATGATGTGATTGCCCCTGGTCAGCTTGAGGCGGGTGGTCTTCAAGGCGATGGAGAAGAAATACTGGTCGGGAGGCGTTGTCGCATCCTCCTGCCGGCAGCCGGTTCCCGCACAGCTCCAGCGCGAGATCGTGATGTCCTCGGCCGTCGCGCTGGCGCTTTGCTCCGGCCGGCGCCATTTTCGTTCGTGAGGAAACGCGGGCGTCTCCTGCGGGTCATCCGGTTCGCAATGGCTGGTTTGATAGCTCAACCAGGCGCTGGTGGTGTGCGTGTCGGCGAGCATTTCGTTCGTCCTTCTTCTTGAGTTCCGCTGCCGTTGTGGCGACCGCTGAACTGGCGAATGCATCAAGTCGATGCCTGAACGATATGCCTGCCCTCCGTGCAAAGCTCGTTATCGATGGTAAAGGAGTGTTAGATTTTGCAAATGCACAAGTCATGATTGCGTGCCGCAAAACTGAAATTATTCAACGTATATCAATTACTTAAAAGATGGCCCCCTGGCTTTTAACGGTTGTTAAAATGCGGTGCAGCGCAAACGGGGTGATGGCCTGGGGTGGACGATCGCGCCGCGTGATCCGCCAGCGCCTCTTCGAGATAGTGGATGATTTCCTCACCGGTGGAGGGCTTGCTGAGATAGCAGCGCGCACCCGCCGCCATCACGCGCTGGCGGACAGATTCGGTGGGAAACGCCGTCATGAGAATGATCGGGAAGCGGCGGCCGGAGGCAACGAGCCGCGCCTGCAATTCGTCACCCGTGATAACCGGCATCTGAATGTCGGCGATCATGCAGGCCGGATCATCTCCCGGCTGCTCGAGGAAGTCGACGCCGGACTCATAGGTGTGCGCCTCATAGCCGAGCGAACGCACCAGGCTCGCAAGGGACGACCGAACGCCTTCGTCGTTGTCCACGATTGCAATCACCGGAGGTTTGCTCATTCGTGCATATCCTGACCCGCCGTGTCCGGAACGGAAGAACATCTCCCGATGACGCGGCCGACGGCACTTTATGCACCGCGGGACACCCCCACCGAAACTATACTCAGGTTTGGTCGGTAGCTTTGCGCGCGTGGGAAATCCCGAGCGCCTCGGCCTTGCGAACGAGATCGGCGAGCGTCCGCACTCCCATCTTGCGCATCACGTTGCCGCGATGGATCTTGACGGTGATCTCGCTGAGGCCGATCAGGCCGGCGACCTGCTTGTTCATCAGGCCGGCGGTGACATGGCCCATCACCTCGCGCTCGCGTGCCGTCAACGTTTCGTATTGGGCGCGAACATCCTCTTGCGCCGCGGCTTCAGCGCGGCGCTGCGCATCGCGTTCAAGCGCCGCGGTCACGGCATCGAGCATATCCTGGTCGCGAAACGGCTTGGAGAGAAAATCCACGGCTCCCGCCTTCATGGCGCGCACCGACATCGGAATGTCTCCGTGACCGGTCATGAAGATGATCGGAAATCGGATGCCCCGCCGGGTCAATTGCCCCTGCAGATCGAGGCCGCTCGCGCCGGGAAGCCGGACGTCCAGCACGATGCAGCCGGGCCGGTCGGGCAGCGCGCCGCCGAGCAGTTCGGCCGGCGAGCCGAACATGCGCGTTTCAAGGCCGACGGACCGGAACAGGCTGTCGAGCGACGCACGAAGCCCAGCGTCATCGTCGACGATGATGACGACGGAGCTCGATGATTTGGCCTGCGGGTGCCCTTCGTCGAACGGTCGTGTCATGGCAAGGCGAGCTCCTGACCGAATGGCAGCGTCAGGCGGAACGTCGCGCCCGAGCCGGGAAGGCTCTCGGCCGTCAATTGGCCGCCGTGAGCTTCCAGCGTCGTTCGGCAGATCGCAAGTCCCATGCCCATGCCGTCATGCTTGGTCGTAAAGAACGGGTCGAACAGGCGCGGCATGTCCTGCGGCGCGATGCCGGGGCCGGTGTCTTTCACCGTGATGGCGAGATTCCCGCGCCCGGCGACGCCGACATGCAGCGTGATGATGCGGGGCTCGCTCTGGCCGGACATGGCCTGGCCGGCATTGACCACCAGATTCACGAGCACCTGCTGAAGCTGGATCCGGTCGCCTCGCACCGGCGGCAAGCCAGGTTCCGTTTCGATGGCGAGCGTGATGCTGTCCTTTGAGAGTTCGCGCGCGACCAGGAGCGCCGCTTCCTCGACGATCTCGGCGATATCAAGCATATCCTGCTGGGCCGGTGTCTTCTTCAGGAAGGCGCGGATGCGGGTCACGATCTCGCTGGCACGGCGGCCCTGGGCGACGATGCGATCGATCGCGGCCGCAATCTCTGTCAGGTCGGGCACGTCACGCCGCAGCCACCGCAGGCCGGCCTCGCCGCTGGTGACGATCGCCGCCAGCGGCTGATTCACCTCATGGGCGATCGAAGCGGTGAGTTCGCCGAGGGTGGCGACGCGCGCCGCGTGGGCGAGTTCCGCCTGCGCCGCGAGCAGCGCATCCTGGGACTGCCGGCGCTCGGTGATATCGACGACAAAGGCGAGCACGTTGCGATCCCCATCGGGCTCGGCCGGAAAGGTGATGGTGAACAGCACGGGGATCTTGCGTCCGTCGAGGCCGGCGAGTTCGGTCTCGCCTTCGTAGAACGGCTCTCCTTCCGCGAACGCAATCAAGGCCCCGACAAAACTCCGGTCGTTCTGGTCCAGAAGCCTGTCGACGCTCTCGATGAAGACCGAAGGGCTGCTCGCCCCCACCATCTTTTGCAGGGCCGGATTGACGTCGGTAATCTTGGCGAGCATCCGGGCTTGCCGGACGAAACCGGGATTGCCTGCGAGGTGGTCGCGCAGGCCGGCGCCATCGGTGTCCAGCGATTTCAGCGCGGCCCGGACGCCGCTCCAATCTTCCTCCACGACGCCGATCCGGCTTGCGTCGAACATCCGGCGATACCGCCGCTCGCTCTGCACCAGCGCGGTGTGCGCGGCGACGCGGTCCGTGACGTCGGTGTGTGTTTCGAGCACGCCGACCGGCTTGCCGATATGGTCGCGCTGCAGGGCCCATCGGGTGTCGACGGCGAGCGTGGCGCCGGTTTTCGTCCGCTGCTCCACCCTGCCTTCCCAGCGGCCGGTGCCGAGCAGGGTGGCCTCGATGATCTCGCGCTGGTCGGGATAGGCGGTCTGCAGAAGCTCGTCGGCGACCCGGCCGGCCGCCTCTGCGGCAGACCACCCATAGGTCTGTTCCGCGGTCTCGTTCCAGAACGTGATCACGCCGCGCCGATCCCTGACGAAGATCATGTCGTGCGAGAGGTTGAGCAGGCGGGCCTGCGCCGCCAGATCGTTGGTCGCGGCCTGGTTCTGGAGCGCGAGCAGCGTCGTGATGGTGATTGCCGCAAGGCTCACCAGCGCGCGCAGGGCAGGCGAGGCAACGGTGTGCAGATCGTGCGACAGCAGATAGGCGGCTATCGTCAGAATGAAACAGCCGGCCGCAGTGAAAACGATGTCGTTGCGCCGGGTTGTCTTCGCCGCAAGCAGAATGGCGACGACATAGAGCACCGCGACGGCGCCCTCGAGCGGCGTCAGAACGTCGACGAGAAAAACCGCGAGCGCGAGGGCGGCGGACCAAAATCGCAAGCCGGCGCGGTGCGCGGATGACGCCCGGGCCCGATCGTGCATCGTCGTGTAGGTGGCTGATATTGTTTTCATTCCAGTGGCGTTGATGCCGCGATTTGATCGTCCCGACAACAGCTCCGGCAAAGTTTTTCGTGCGCTCTTGGAAGACCTCTCGCAACCGTGAGGGCTGACGCGACCGGGGACAAATTGAAGTTTACGCAGGAAATATCGGGCAATCCGCGGTGTTGCGCGCTTCGCGGCGACGGCCGGAAGCGCGTCACCTTACCGCAGGCATGCCCGGCGGGCAGGAATGCATGGCCGGTTGCCGGGGCGCAGCAACTCGCCCGGCCGGGCGGTTTGGGCCGGGCCTCCGATTACGCGTGCCCATGCCGCGATCATACCTTGGTATGACGCGGCCACCCCGAGAATTTAGTGACGCACCCGCGCGTAGAATGGAGCGCGCTGACCAGCCGATTACCTTGCCTCCATGACGTCCGGACAAGCCAGCCAGGACTTGCCGGATCCAAAGCGGAACAAGGAGGTTCGACGATGTCACTGCAGATGTCACACGCCCAACGCGCCATTCGCCCGGTCGACGTCTCCGGCATGGATCACCTCCCGTTCGGTCATCCGACATTTTCCGATCGCATCGCCGAAGATGGAGCCACACTGTCTCTCATCCATCTCGATGTTGCCCTCGCCGTCGAAGCGCAGGGCGCCGACCTCACGCGATCCGCTGACGGCATTCCGAGTTTCAGGGTTTCGGCAAAACGCCTGGCGCATGTGTCTGACGAGGGCGAGTGGGCGCCTGTTCCGGGAGAATGCAGCGACCCGGTGATGCGGCGCCTGTCGGACGCGCTTGCGGCAACCGAAGCTGCGCAGGGCGCTCATTCCGCTATCCTCGCGGACGCCTTGCGTCTTGCCATCCTCACCCGAAAATTCAGCGGGCGGACCGATGTCAGGCGGAGCGAACCCGGCTTGGTTCGCGGCAGTTGCGACGAGCGTGGCGGCCGGCCCGCACGATCGCTGCAGAGATGGCGTCTCAAGCGCGTCATGCAGTATGTCGACGACAATCTTGCCGAAAAAATCACGCTGCGGGGCCTGGCCGCGGTTGCCGGCTTGAGCCGGATGCACTTTGCCGCGCAATTCCGGGCGGCGGTCGGGATGCGGCCTCACGAATATCTCCTGAAGCGCCGGATCGAGCGCGCCGAGGATTTGCTCAGGCAGGGCGACATTCCGCTTGTCGACGTCGCCTTGACGGTCGGCTTCCAGACCCAGGCGCATTTCACCACGGTGTTCAAGCGCTTCACGGGCGACACGCCGTACCAGTGGAGGAGCGCCTATCTCGCCCAATTCATTCCGCTGCCGCGCGTAGGGGAGAGACTGTCATGATCGATTCCAGCTTCCAGGCGCTGATGCCGCCGCTGGTCGATATCCATTGGACGCTGGCGCATAGCGAACTCACGGCTGCGCTCGAACTCCTCCGCATTCTCGGCAACTCCTATCGGTTGGCGACCTCGGAGGTCGGCTCAAGCCTTCTGTACGGGCGCTTCGCCTTCCACTTCTGCAGAATCATCATGGCCGGCATCGCGCGGTAGCACGCCGATGATCAAATCGGTCGATCGAGCAAACGAGGGCCGGAACTCGAAAGAGACGAAATCGGAACGGCTCTAGGATTCGGTCATCAGAGATCGAACTCCCTTTGAACGGCATTGTAATCGAACGGAGGCTATCATGAAGTTTCGCGCGCTGCTGCTCGCTCCAATCTTTGCATTCGCATTCGCCGCGCCCGCATCGGCGCAAGCGGTCGTCGACAATCCCGGGATCTGCGCACAGTTCTATCCGGACGCCAATTGCGAGAACTATGGGCCTGGCAATCCCTATGTCGGCGCATACTCCACGCGCGATCTCCCCGGCGCCAACGTGTTCATGGCTGCTCCGGTGAGGCACCCGTCGCTGAAGAAGCATCAGGTCCACTAGACGATTGCGGCTGGTGAAGACGCATCGGCGTTGGTCACCGGCAGGGGCTTGGCGAAATCGAAAAGACGACCTCGCAAAAGGACGATGGCCGCCTTGATGCAAGATGGCCATCGAACCGTGCGCCGGACGCTTCGGTGCGAATGTTCGGATTGTCATATTTCTGTCATGCGCCGGAAAGCCTGCAATGAGCGGCGATCGGGGCATCCTTCCAGTTCTTCATCAGGTTTGTATCAGCATTGAGCAAGGCGCATGGCAGCGACGGGGCTGACGCGCCTGTGATCAACTCAGGCTGGAGTCCGAGCAGTCATTCTAGTATCCGAGGTCAGGACAGGAGCGTTCTTCAGGCGGGAAACCACGGATGAATTAGCTCTTAAATTGCTCCGAATTGAGCATAACTGGATAGCTGACCTCTATTATGACATCTGCCGAAGGAGATCGTCAGTCCAGCGCTGTCGTGTCGTTTGGTCCTTTCAAATTGTCCATGGCGCAGCGGCTGCTCGAGCGAGATGGCATCCCGATTCCCCTGGGTAGTCGGGCCCTCGATATCCTCATCGTTCTCGTCGAACACGCGAATGAGATCGTGACCAAGGATGACCTGCTCAAACAGGTCTGGCCGAACGTAAATGTCGGTGAAGGATCGCTTCGGGTTCACGTGGCTGCCCTTCGCAAGGCGCTCGGCGACGGAGAGGGAGACGCGAGATACCTGACGACGCTGACAGGACGGGGCTATTCCTTCGTCGCGCCGGTTTCGCTTTCGAACGGGCCCGCGCAGGCGGCCCGGGCCGTTCAAATGGCCGAACCACTCCAGAAGCTGCCGGCCCGTTTGCCGCGAATGGTGGGGCGCGATGAAATCATCCACGAAATATCGCAGCGGCTGGAGGCCGACCGCTTCGTCACGGTCGCCGGACCAGGCGGGATCGGCAAGACCACCGTCGCCGTCGCTGTGGCCCGTCATCTGCTCGAAAACTTTGCGGGCGCGACCTGTTTCTTCGATCTCGGGCCGCTGAACGACCCGCTGCTGGTGCCGAGCGTGGTTGCCTCGACGCTGGGTCTGTCGGTTCGATCAAGCGATCCGGTGCCGGCCATCATCAATTTTCTGCAAGACCGGCGGGCGTTGCTGGTCCTGGATAATTGCGAACACGTTATCGACGTCACGGCCGCACTGGCCGAACGCATCTACGCCGAGGCCCCCACCGTACATATCCTCGCAACAAGCCGAGAGGCCCTGCGCGTCGGCGGTGAACAGGTCTATCGGCTGCCGCCACTGAGGAGCCCGACCTCAACCGCATATTCGGCGGCAAAGGCGTTGGACTTTCCAGCCGTACGGCTGTTCGTGGATCGCATGAGCGCGGGCGGCCGCCCCATCGAACTGAACGACAGCGGTGCCGCCATCGTCTGTGAAATCTGCCACCGGCTTGACGGCCTGGCCCTGGCCATTGAACTTGCCGCCGGTCACGTCAACGCCTACGGCCTGCAAGGAACGCTGGATCTTCTTGCCGACCGGTTCAACGTCATACATGGAGGCCGGCGCACTGCGTTGCCCCGGCACCAGACCCTTCGCGCCACGCTGGACTGGAGCCATGACCTCCTTTCCTCCGATGAACGGCTGATCCTGCGCCGCCTCTCCGTTTTTGCCGGCGCCTTCGGACTGGAAGTCGCTCTTTCGGTGGTCGTGGACGATCAGATTGATCGCGCACAAGCGATGAACGGGTTCGCGGGTCTGGTCGAGAAATCGCTGATCGCGGTCAGCACGGAGAGCGCGGCATCGCGTTCTCCATACCGGTTGCTCGACACCACCCGCCAATACGCCGCGGCCAAGCTCGCCGAAAGCGGCGAGGTGGACCTGATCAGCCGCCGTCATGCGAATTGCTATCGCGAGTTGTTCGAGCAGATCGATGCCGGCACCGCGGGATGTGCCGACCATCTCGACAATTTGCGCGCGGCGCTGGAATGGAGCTTTTCCGAATGCGGCGACACCAGGATCGGCGTCGCCCTTGCCGCAGCCTCGAGCCGGCTTTTTCTGGAAATGCTGCTGTTGGCCGAGTGCCAGCAATGGGCTGAACGGGCACTTTCGGCGTTTGAGGAAGCCGATCACGGCACTTTGCGGGAGATGAAACTCCAGGCGGCGCTTGGGCAATCGCTGATGTTCGCCAGGGGAAATGACGAGCGTGCCCGACGGTCGCTGGCGAGAGGCCTCGAACTTGCTGAGAGGCTGCAGGACCTGCGCACCCAGTTGCGGCTGCTCGGCAGGCTGGGCCTGTTCAACCACAGAACGGGAGATACCTCCAACGCGTTCCTGCTTGCGACGCGCAGCGCTGAAGTCGCCACGCGGATAGGCGATCCGGCATGTATTGCCGAAGCCAACTGGAATCTCGGCTTCTTCAACTATTATAGCGGGGATTTGCTGACCGCCGAGGAGAGCTGGAAGGCCTGCTTGGCGGAAAGCGTGCGGTCCGGCCACGATCCGGAAATGCGAAGCGCCGACCGCGATACACGCGCGCGTGCGCGTTGCGGGTACGCAGGTATCCGCTGGCTCCGCGGCTTTCCCGAGCAGGCGGCGAAGATGGCCAAAGCGGCAATCGCGGAAGAAGTGACCTTCAAGGATCCATCTACCCTTTGCATCTGTCTCCTGTTTGCCGGGGCGACCCTTCTGCGGATCGGAGACAGAGCCGATGCGGAGGGGGTGATCGAGCGGCTGATCGCCAATGCGAGGAGCTATTCGTTTGCGCCCTATGAGGCTGCCGGCATCGGCTTCAGCGGCATGCTGTCGATCGGCCGGGGAGAGGTTGAGGCCGGCATTGCCACGCTGCGCAGAGGCGTGCAAACGCTGCGCGCCAATCGCCAGGAATTGCAGGTTCCGGTGCTGCTCGGCGGCTTGGCGGAAGGCCTGGCCGCACTGGAACGCTTCGACGAAGCGCTGGCCGTCATCGAGGAAGCGATCGCCAAGGCGGAGCAAAACAGGGAATCGTTCTTCAGCCTGGCGGAATTCTGGCGCATCAAGGGAGAGATCCTCCTGTCGGCATCTGCCTCGAACGTATCAGCAGCAGACGGTTGCTTCCTTCAGGCGATCGAGCAGGCAAGACTGCAGGGCGCCCTGTCTTGGGAACTCCGTGCGGCGACAAGTCTGGCCCGATCCCGCCTCCGACAGAACCGGCTCGACGAAGCGCGGAATCTTCTCTCGTCCGTCTATGACAGGTTTACGGAAGGCTTCGGTAGTTGCGATCTGAAGGCGGCCAGGTCGCTACTCGATGAAATTGAGCATCTCCAGACAGCGGCCGAGTGATCCCGCCTGCGCGGCTTGGCTCGCAATCAGCGGTGCGACGAATAGCTCCATCGTACCGTCGCGAAGAGGCGCTTCGCGCTTTTGACTTTCATCCGGAGCCAAACTTCTCATGCAACAGCGGCCATAGCCGGTCCGGCTTGAACGGGGTCGCCGTGAAGCGGATGCCGGTGGCGTTGGCGATGGCGTTGCCGAGTGCGGCGGCGACTGGGTTGTACGGGCTTTCGCTCATCGATTTGGCGCCCATCGGCCCCAAGGTGTCCGACGTGTCGGCAAAAAACACTTCGGTGCGGGGAAGGTCGGCAAAGGACGGCAGATGATAGTCGCGGAATTTGGGATTGACGACGCGGCCGTCGTCGCCGATCACCATTTCCTCGTAAAGCGCCGCGCCCAGCGATTGCGCGACACCGCCTTCGACCTGGCCGCGGCACTGCATCGGATTGGCGACCCGGCCGGCATCGGCGGCCTGCACGCTTCTGAGGATCTTGAGTTCGCCGGTGTATTTGTTCACGGCGACACGAAAGCCCTGCACATTGAAGGTGACGGAGCGCGGCGTGCCGGTCGAATTGCCGCTGGCGCTGAGAACCTTGCCGAGCGCGTGCGCGGACGCGGCGAGTGAGGCATAGGAGGTGCGGTGTCCGGCGCAGACCGTGGCATGATTGTCGAGGCTGCACGCCTCAGGGTGTTCGCCCAGCAATGACGCCGCGAACTGCATCAGTTGGCCGGCCAGCGCCTCGGCCGCGGCCTGCGTCGCGCGGCCTGCGACGAAAGTTCCGGCGCTGCCATAGGCGCCGGTATCGTGGCCGCCATGAGCGGTGTCGGATTGCTTGAGATGGATGCGATCGACGGTCGTCGCCAGCGCGGAGGCGGCGATCTGGCGGTGCACGGTGCTGGTGCCATTGCCGAATTCGGCGGTGCCGACCGTAAGGTCGAAGCCGCCATCCTCGCGCAGCAAGATGCTGCAATCGGCGAAATGACCGGCCGGCGGCACGGTGTCGATCATGGTCAGCGCGATGCCGTCCCCGGTCAACCAGTCCGCTGACAGTTCGGGCTTCGGCGCATCGACCGCCATCGCGCGCTGGACCAGATCGAGGCACTGGTCGAGGCCGTAACTGCCGTAAAACACGTCGTGATATCTGGATTCCGGCGGCGACAACATGGGATCGCCTGATTTGACGACGTTGCGGCGGCGCATCTCGAACGGGCTGATGCCGAGCTGTTTGGCCAGCTCGTCGATCGCGGCTTCGACGGCGATCAGCGTCTGCGGCAGGCCATAACCGCGGAAGGCGCCGGCCGGCACGGTGTTGGTATAGGCGGCGATGCCGTCGACCTTCTTGTTCGGACAGTTATAGACGCCGATACATTCGTTGACCGAATGAAACAGCACCGGGCCGGCATGGTTGCCATAGGCCCCGGTGTTCGAGAGCACGTCGAGCTGCAGTGCCGTGAGCTTGCCGTCGCTGTCGGCGCCTGCCTTGACGGTGACCTGCATCGGATGCCGCGTCGAGGTCGCGATGAATTGTTCTTCCCGCGTCAGCTCGAATTTGACCGGACGGCCGGTTTTGAGCGCTGCGAGCGCAAGAATGTCTTCGACGAACATTTCCTGCTTGCCGCCGAATCCGCCGCCGACGCGCTCGCAGAACACCCGCAGCTTGTCGGGCGGCAAATTGAAGAGGTCCGCCAGCGTGCGCCGCGTCAGGAATGGGACCTGCGTGCTGGAGCGGACATTGAGGATTCCGTCGGCGTCGACCCAGGCAATGCCGCCATGGGTTTCCAGCGCGGCATGCTGCACCCGTTGCGTCGTGAACGTGCCTTCATAGGTGACCGCGGCCTGCGCCAGTGCGCCCGCGACATCGCCGAATTCGCCGTGGATTTCGGCCACGATATTGCGGCTCGCGTTCGCGACGCGGTTTTCGGCTGTCTTGTCGCCGTGCAGCATGGGGGCGCCGGGTGCGATCGCGGCGATAGGATCGATCACTGCCGGCAAGACTTCGTATGCGACGTTGAGTCGTCGGCAGCCTTCCTCCGCGGCGGCTTCAGTCTCGGCGATGACCGCAGCGACTTTCTGGCCAATGAAACGAACGACATGGTCGAGCACCTTTGTGTCGTCCGGGTCCATCCAGTCCCATTCATGCCGGGCGGTCGAGAACAGGCGGTCCGGCGCGTCTTCATGCGTCAGCACCGCATGCACGCCTGATACGGCGAGTGCCGGGCTCTTGTCGATCGAGATGATCTTTGCATGCGGATGCGGCGAACGCAGCATCTTGATGTGCAGCAGACCTTCCGGCGCAACGTCGAACGTATAGCGCGCGGCGCCGCGCACGATCTGCGGTCCGGCGGGGGCAGGGAGGCTGCGGCCGAATGCGGTGCCCGCGGCGTCGTCTTCGATGTTGCTCTTGCCGTTCAGCGCATCCTCGATCGAGCGATAGCCGGTGCAACGGCAGATATTGCCTTTCAGCGCAGCGCCGAGGTCCTGCCGCTGCGCCTGGTTCAGCGACGCGCAGGTCAGGATCATGCCCGCGGTGCAGAACCCGCACTGAAATCCCTGCGCATCCAGGAACGCCTGTTGCAGGGGATGGGTGCCGTCATCCGGGGCAAAGCCTTCGATCGTCGTCACGGCATGGCCGTCGGCGCGGAAGGCGGGGATCAGGCAGCTATGCACCGGCTCGCCATCGATCAGCACCGTGCAGGCGCCGCAGTCGCCGGCATCGCACCCCTTCTTGACGCCGAAATGGCCGAGTTCGCGCAGGAACGTGCGCAGGCATTGGCCGGGCTGCGGTGCTTCGGAAAACGCCTTGCCGTTGATCTGGAACGTCATGCCGTGCCCTGCAATTCGACGCGGATCTCTTCCGCAAGCCGCAGCGTCATGTGCTTGCGCCATATCGGCTTGCCGTGCACGTCGCTGTGATAGAGGTCGTCGGCAACGCGCTGCAAAATCGCTTCGCGCAATTCCTGGCTAGTTGGAATTCCTGCGAAGGACAATCGAACAGGCCGCCTGGTCGATGCCGTGATTGTCAGCGCCAATCCGCCGTCGCCGGTTACGCTGCCGATCAGGAGCGCCGCCGAGCGGCCGACCGGCGTCAGCGATATCTGGCGGAACGCCGAGCGCCGCCGCAAGGCCGCGAGCGGGATATCGACCTGCCGCAACAGGTCGCCCGGCGCGAGCACGTTGCGCTGGTCGCCGGTGACGAATTCGGCGACGGGAATTTTCCGCTCGCCGCCACCGGCCGGCCAGATGGTGCAGGTGCCGTCGAGCGCCGAGGTCAGCGAGATCATCGGCCCGGCCGGCAGCGACATGCAGATGTTGCCGCCGACGGTCGCCGTCTTCCAGATCTTGAAGGAAGCGAGGAATGCACGGCAGCACTGGTTGATCAGCGGCGAGGCGATCCAGTCCGGCGGGCAGGCCAGCGCATCGAGCTGCGCCACCGTGCAGGTCGCCGCGATTGAAAGCCCGGCCTCACTGATGGTCAGCGCCGGCCATTTCAGGTCGGTAAGATCGATCAGCCGCTTCAGATGGACCTGGGGTTCCGAGAACAGCCAGGTCCCGCCCGCGAGCCAGGCATCGCCTGCCGTCCAAACGGGCAATTGGTCCCGCGCCGTCGGATGCGCAACCGCGGTAATGGTGTTCAGGTCCATGGATAGGCTAACGCTTTCAAGTAGATGCATCTAAGACTATGAAGTCTTGCAAGACCAGCGCCAATTGCCAATCCCGTTGGGATGGTCTTGCTTTGCGTCAAGGGGAGGGCGTTCGCCAACACGCCTTCCGCAAATCAGGTGGGGATCATGGACCAAACGCGGGCGATCTGGATCAAGGATCCGCTTTCTATTTTCGCCGACGGGGCCGAACGTGGCGTCGTGATCAGCGGCGGCAAGATCGCCGAGCTGGTGCCGCGCGGCCGGGAACCTGCGACCGCTGGCGCCACCATATATGACGCCAGCGCTCACGTTGTGCTGCCCGGCTTGATCAACACCCATCATCATTTCTACCAGACGCTGACCCGGGCGCTGCCGGCGGCACTCGATCGCGAACTGTTTCCGTGGCTGCAGGCGCTCTATCCGGTGTGGGCGCGGCTGACGCCGGAATCGCTCGATCTCGGCGTCACCGTGGCGATGTCGGAATTGCTGCTGTCCGGCTGCACCACCACGACCGACCACCACTACGTTTTCCCGGCCGGGCTTGAGGACGCCCTCGATATCGAGGTCGCTGCCGCAAGGCGTCTCGGCATCCGCGTGCTGCTGACGCGGGGCTCGATGAACCGTTCGCAGCGTGACGGCGGGCTGCCGCCTGACAGCGTGGTGCAGGACGAGGATACGATTTTGGCCGACAGCGAGCGTGTGGTGGCCAAGCATCATCAGCGCGGCGAGGACGCGATGGTGCAGATCGCGCTGGCGCCATGCTCGCCGTTTTCGGTGACGACCTCGCTGATGCGCGCGACCGCCGCCCTTGCCGACAAGCTCGACGTCCGCCTGCATACGCACCTGGCGGAGACCGAGGACGAGAACAGGTTCTGCGAGCAGATGCATGGCTGCCGGCCATTGGATTATCTGGAGCAATGCGGCTGGCTCAACGCGCGGACCTGGCTGGCGCACGGCATCTTCTTCAATGCGGATGAAATGAAGCGGCTCGGCAGGGCCAGGACCGCCATCAGCCACTGCGCCTGCAGCAACCAGATACTGGCGTCGGGTTGCTGTCCGGTGTGCGAGATGGAGGAGGCGGGGGTTCCGATCGGCCTCGGCGTCGACGGCTCGGCTTCGAACGACGGGTCCAACCTGATGCAGGAAGTCCGTGCCGCGTTCCTGCTGCAGCGGGCGCGCTACGGCGTTTCCCGCGTCAGCCACAAGGACGCGCTGCGCTGGGCCACCAAGGGCTCGGCGGCCTGCGTCGGGCGGCCCGAACTCGGCGAGATCGCGGTCGGCAAGGCGGCCGACCTCGCGCTATTCAAGCTCGACGAGCTGCGCTTCTCCGGACACGGCGATCCGCTGGCCGCGCTGGTTCTATGCGGCGCGCATCGCGCCGACCGGGTGATGGTCGGCGGCAACTGGGTGGTGGTGGATGGCGCGATCCCCCGTCTCGATGTGCCTGACCTGATCCGCCGCCACAGCGCCGCCGCGCGTGCGATGCACGCGGGGTAGGGCGGTGCGCTCCCTCGCCCCGCTCTTTCGCGGGGAGAGGGTTGGGGTGAGGGGCTCTCTCCGCGGGCACGTCTTTCAGCTTCTTTGCGGAGACAGCCCCTCATCCCGACCTTCTCCCCGTGAAGAACGGGGAGAAGGAGAAGAACTCGCAAGATGAGCGAAAACACCAGTCCTATTTCCCCGGAATCTTCTCGTCGATGCCCTTCACATAAAAATTCATGCCGAGCACCTGACCGTCATCGAGATGGGTGCCGCCCTTGCATTCGACTTCCTTGCCGTCCTGTCCGACGATCGGGCATTTGAACGGCTGCAGCTTGCCTTCGGTGATGGCGGCTTGGGTGTCTTCAGCCAGCTTCTTCACGTCGTCGGGCATGTTGGTGTAGGGCGCCATCACGACGAGCTTGCTCTTCAGACCGCCCCAGAAATCTTCCGACTTCCAGGTGCCGTCGAGCTCGGCCTTGACGCGCGCGGTGTAGTAGGGGCCCCAATTGTTCATGGTCGAGGTGAGCTGCGCCTTCGGTCCGAATTTGATCATTTCGGAATCCTGGCCGAACGCCAGCTTGCCGCGCTCGGCGGCGACCTGCATCGCAGCCGGGCTGTCGGTGTGCTGCATGATGATGTCGGCGCCCTGGTCGATCAGCGCCTTGGCGGCGTCGGCTTCCTTGCCGGGGTCGAACCAGGTGTTGGCCCAGATGATCTTGACCTTGATGTTGGGGTTGATCGTCTGCGCGCCGAGCATGGTGGCGTTGATGCCGGAGATCACCTCGGGAATCGGGAACGAGGCGATATAGCCGAGCACGCCCGATTTCGACATCTTGGCGGCGATGATGCCCTGGATGTAGCGGCCCTCATAGAAGCGGCCGGAATAGGTCGACAGGTTCTTGTCGCGCTTGTAGCCGGTGGCGTGCTCGAAATGCACGTTCGGGTATTTCTTGGCGACTTTCAGCGTCGGCTCCATGTAGCCGAACGAGGTCGTGAAGATCAGCTTGTTGCCGGCGCGCGCCAGCTGCTCGATCGAGCGTTCGGAGTCCGGGCCTTCGCTGACATTTTCGAGGAACGTGGTTTCGACCTTGTCGCCGAGTTCCTTGAGCATCTCGAGGCGGCCGAGGTCGTGCTGGTAGGTCCAGCCGAGATCGCCGACCGGTCCGAGATAGATGAAGCCGACCTTGAGCTTGTCGGCGGCGGAAGCGCCGAACAGGCCCGTTCCGGTCGCGAGCATCGCTGCGGTCGCCGCGATGAGAATCTTTTTCATGGAATTCTCCGTTTTACTGACGGGTGGACTGTCTTCCCCGATGCGCGGCGCCCCGTCGCGCGCGCCTCAAGCATGTTTACCGGTCGGGCACGAACACGGTCCCGAGCGCCGCGGGCGCGGTCGAGCCGCCGGTTCGTGCACGTGAAATCAGAACGAGGACAATGATGGTTGCGAGATAGGGTAATGCCGACATCAATTGTGAGGGCACGCCGACGCCCCAGCCCTGCGCATGAAGCTGCAGGATCGTCACCGCGCCGAACAGATAGGCGCCGATCACGAGGCGTCCCGGCCGCCATGACGCGAACACGACCAGCGCGAGCGCGATCCATCCGCGCCCGGCGGTCATGCCGGGGATGAAGAACGGCGTGTAGGCGAGCGGCAGATAGGCGCCGGCGAGGCCCGCACAGGCGCCGCCGAACATCACCGCGAACAACCTGATCCTGAGCACGGGATAGCCGAGCGCATGCGCGGAGGCGTGGTTGTCGCCGGCGGCGCGCAGGATCAGGCCGGGCCGTGTCCTGTAGAGGAAGAACCAGACGCCGACGACCAGCGCCAGCGACAGATACACAAAGACGTCCTCGCCGAACAGGATGCGCCCGACCAGCGGGATATCGGTCAGGCCGGGGACATGGAGATGCGGCGCCAGCGAAATCTTTTCGCCGACGAAGCGGGAGCCGATCAGGCCGGAAAGGCCGATGCCGAGAATGGTCAGCGCAAGGCCCGTCGCGACCTGGTTGACCGCAAGGCCCAGCGTCATCAGCGCGAAGATCAGCGACATCAGCATGCCGGCGCCGATGCCGCACAGCGCGCCGATGAAGACCGAGCCGGAGAGCCAGGCGCCGCCGAAGCCGCAGGCCGCGCCCACGATCATCATGCCCTCGACGCCGAGGTTGAGCACGCCGGCGCGTTCGGTCACCAGTTCGCCGGTCGCGGCCAGCAGCAGCGGCGTGGAAGCCGCGAGCACCGCAAGGATGATGGCCTCAATGAGCCCCACTGGACACCTTTGGCGACGTGAAAACCAGCTTGAACCGGTACAGGATGAGGGAGTCGCAGGCGAGCACGTAGAACAGCAGAATGCCCTGGAAGACCTTGGTGACATCAAGCGGAATTTTCATTGCGATCTGCGCCTGCTCGCCGCCGATGAAGGTGAGCGCCAGGAAAAGTCCTGCAATTAATATTCCAACCGGGTTCAGCCGCCCCAGGAACGCGACGATGATCGCGGTGAAACCGTAGCCGGGCGAGATCCCGGGCTGCAAGTGGCCGACGGGACCTGCGACCTCGATGATCCCGGCCAGGCCTGCCAGCGCGCCCGAAATCGCGAAGGTCAGCAGAATCAACTGGTTGGAGTTGAAACCGCCGAACCGCGCGGCGCGCGGGGCGGCGCCAACGACGCGGATTTCAAACCCCTTGATGGTCTTGCTGAGCAGCACCGCGCCGGCGGCGACCATCACCAGCGCAATGACGCCGCCGAGGTGCAGCCGTCCGCCCTCGATCAGCACCGGCACGGTGGCGACGGGATCGAACTCGGCGGTGGTCGGGAAGTTGAAGCCTTTCGGGTCGCGCCAGGGACCGCGCACGAGATAGTCGAGCAAGAGATCGGCGACGTAGACCAGCATCAGGCTGGTGAGGATTTCGCTGGCGCCGAACCTGACCTTGCAGATCGCGGGGATCAGGGCATAGAGCGCGCCGCCGATCGCAGCCAGCAGCATCATCGCCGGCAATACCCACGGACCGGCGTCGGTGCCGTGCGTCTTCACCGCAAGCCAGCTTCCGGCGACGGCACCGATCAGGAATTGTCCTTCGGCGCCGATGTTCCAGGCGTTGGCGAGGTAGCAGAGCGACAGGCCGATCGCGATCATCACCAGCGGCGTCGCCTTCACCGCGATCTCCTGCAGCGAATAGCTGTCGGTGAGGGGATCGATGAAGTAGACGCCGAGCGCGGCGATTGGATTCTTGCCGAGGATCGCAAACAGGATGCTCATGGTGACGAGCGTCATGCCGATCGCGATCAGCGGCGACACAAGCGCGATCGTGTTCGAGCGCTCGGCGCGCTTTTCAAGCACCAGCTGCATGCGCCGCTTCCTTCTGCTCCAGACTGCTGCCGCCCATCAGGAGGCCCAGTTTTTCGCGGCTCGCGTCTCGCGTTGCCATCGGCTCCGACAGACGGCCGTGGAACATCACGGCAATGCGGTCGGTGATCTCGGCGAGCTCATCGAGGTCCTGGCTCGTCACCAGCACGGCGGCGCCTGCGGCGGCAAGATCGAGCAGGGCCTGCCGGATCACGGCGGCGGCGCCGGCATCGACGCCCCAGGTCGGCTGGCTCACGACCAGCACGGCCGGGTTGCGCAGGATTTCGCGGCCGACGATGAATTTCTGCAGATTCCCGCCCGAGAGGCTGGCCGCTTCCGGATCGCGCTTGGCCTTGCGCACGTCGAAGGTCTCGGTTGCGCGGTCGACGGTCTTCAGCGTCGCAGCGGTATTGACGAAGCCGTGCTGGACCATGCCGGAGGCGGCGTGGCCGGTCAGCAGCGCATTCTCCGACAGCTTCATGCGCGGCGCGGTGCCGTGGCCGAGCCTTTCCTCGGGAACGAAGGCCGCGCCCAGCTTGCGCCGCTGCGTGATCGAAAGGTGCCCTGCGGCTTGGCCGTCGATGACGATGGTGCCGGGGTCCTGCGCCAGCCGCTCGCCGGACAGGGCGGCGAAAAGCTCATCCTGACCATTGCCGGCAACGCCGGCGATGCCCAGGATTTCACCGCCCTTCAGCTCCAGGGAGATGTGCTGAAGCCGGACGCCGTGCGGATCGTCCGGCGCAAGGCTGAGGTCGTTGACGACGAGCCGCGGCACCGTGGTTTGCCGGTGGGCCGTGGCCTTCACTTCCTTGATCTCGCCGCCGACCATCATCCGCGCGAGCGAGGCCGCGGTCTCCGCTTTGGGATTGCAGGTCGAGACCTTCCTGCCGCCGCGCAGGATGGTGGCAGTGTCGCAAAGCCGCTTCACCTCTTCCAGCTTGTGGCTGATGTAAAGGATCGCGCGGCCCTCGGCCTTGAGGCGATCGAGCACGACGAAGAGCTGGTCGGCCTCCTGCGGCGTCAGCACCGCGGTCGGCTCGTCGAGGATCAGGAATTTCGGGTTCTGCATCAGCGCGCGCACGATCTCGATGCGCTGGCGTTCGCCGACGGACAATTGCCAGACTTCGCGTTTGGGATCGAGCGGAAGCCCGTACACGCGCGATACTTCCTCAAGGCGCGCCGACATGTCCCTGAAGGATTCCTTGCCGTCCAGTCCGAGGGCGACGTTCTCCGCCACGGTGAGATTGTCGAACAGCGAGAAGTGCTGGAACACCATGCCGATGCCGCGACTGCGGGCTTCCGACGGGCCGGAGAGAACCATCGTCTCGCCTTGCCAGCGCATTTCGCCTTCGCTCGGCTGGATCAATCCGTAAATGATCTTGACGAGCGTCGATTTGCCCGCGCCGTTTTCGCCGAGCAGCGCGTGGATCTGCCGCGGCCAGACATCGATATCGATCGCCTCATTGGCGAGGAATGTGCCATAGCGCTTGGTCAGGCCAACCGTCTGGAGCAGCGGTATGGCACCGGCATGCAGCGCGGCAGGCGTCGAATCCAACATGCGTTGTCACGGTTTAAAGGAACAGATGCCTCGATACTGGGCCAGTTTAGGCGCGCGCGAAAGTAGGCGAAAGCGCCCACCCTTGCTGAGAGCTACTTATCCCAAACCCCGGCATGCACGGCCGCGGCCTCGTCCTCCAGCAGCGGTCCGAGCACCTCGGTCGGCCGCTGCCCGCTGGCGAACACGTCGCGGCAGGGCAGGTTGAGCGTGGGGTTTTCCGGATGGTTGCCGGTGATATCCCGCAGCTGATGTTCGCTCAGGCCGTAGACCAGGCGGCCGATGCCGGCCCAGTAGATCGCGCCCGCGCACATCGCGCAGGGCTCGGCGGACGAATAGAGGGTGGCGCTGCGCAGCGTGTCCGGGGCGAGCGTGGTACAGGCCTGCGTCGCGAGCAGCCGCTCGGCATGCGCAGTGCCGTCATGGTAGGGCATGTAGCCGTTCTCGGCCTCCAGCAGCAAATTGCCCTCCCGGTCGACAAGAACAGCCCCAAAGGGATGGTTGCCGTGGGCCATGGCGCGGCGGGCGACGTCGAACGACTGGCGCAGGAAATGCGTATCGCGCTCTGACGGGCCGGGTGCTGAAAGGTTCGCCATCAATGGGCTCCTCCGCCGCTCCACGCGGCGGTGGTGTTCGGGTTCACGATCAGACGACACATGAAGTCGATTCTACACCATTCCCTTGCCCGCGTCCGACCCGTGACGCCGTTGCCGCGCCTGGAGCACAAGAATGACGATCAGCGCCGAGAAGATGACGAGAAAGGATACGGCGCTCGTCAACGTTCCAAGCGCATAGATATCCGGCTTCGTCACGGTCGTCGTCAGGCCCTGCAACTCGAGCGGCAAGGTGTTGATGGATCCGATCGCCTGGCTGGAGCGCGCGAGTTCGTCCCACGACAAGGTAAAGCCGAACAGGCCGATGCCTACGACGGACGGCAATATGATGGGCAGCACCACATGGCGAAATGTCTGCCATGGGGTTGCACCGAGATCGCGCGCTGCCTCTTCAAGCCGGCCGTCGAACCGGTTGAAAATTGCAAACATGATCAAAAGGCCAAACGGCAAGGTCCAGGTCAGGTGCGCGCCAAGGCCTGAGGTAAAAAGCCCCATTGCCGTCGTCCAGCCCTCGGCGCCGCTTTTGATGATGAAATCATCAAGCAACCGGAATTCCAGTGCGATGCCGAGCGAAGTGATGATCGACGGCATGATCAGGCTTGCGATGGCGACATAAAACAGGAGGGACGCGCCGCGGAACGATTTGCGAAAGGCCATGCCGGCCGAAACCGAAAGCACGACCGTCAGGATCATGACGACGAGGCCGAGCTTGAGCGACCGCTTGAAGGCCGCACCGATGTCGACGATGCCGGCCCCGGCGAATACCTTGCTGAACCACACCAGCGAAACGCCGTTCATTGGAAAGGTCAGGCCGCCGTCGGGGCCCTGGAACGAGAGGATGTAGATCGCAATCATCGGCCCGTAAAGAAACAGCACATAGGCCGCGAAGAACGCTGCCAGAACATAAAAGGATCGCGGCCGCTTGTCGCCCATCTCACAGCTCCTTGCGGATATCGACGATCCGCGTCAGCGCCGAAATGATCATGATCGTGATGCCGAGCAGGATGACGGCGTTGGCTGCGGCTGCGGGAAATTGCAACGCATTGAGGCGCGCCTCGATGATCTTGCCGGCGGAGGCGATTTGCTGGCCGCCCATCACGCCGATCGTGACAAAATCACCCATGACGATCGTGATTACGAAAATTGAGCCGATCACGATCCCCGGTTTTGACAGGGGAATGACGATATTGATCAGGGTCTGCCACCCGGTGGCTCCGGCATCATAGGCGGCCTCGATCAGCCGCTTGTCGATCCGGATCATCGAGTTGAAGATCGGCACCACCATGAAAAATGTGAAGAGGTGAACGAGGGCCAGGACGACAGAGAATTCGGAGAACAGCAGCCATTCCAGCGGCTGCTGAATCAAGCCCGAGCCCTGGAGGCCCTTGTTGACAAGCCCGTTGCGGCCGAGAAGCGGAATCCACGCGATCATGCGGATCACATTCGAGGTCCAGAACGGAATCGTGCAAAGCAAGGAGAGCACGATCTGCCAGGTTTTGGATCGGACGTGGAACGCGAGAAAATAGGCAACGGTGAAGCCGATCAGAAGTGTCAGGCTCCAGGTCAGCAGGCACAGTTTCAAGGTCTTCAGGTAGGTTTTCAGGATCGTGCACAGGCCGGGAAGTTCGGCGATGCACCCTTCGAATGTATCGGTGTAACCGCGAAGACTGAAGGCGGGGAGCATTTCATATTCGTTATAGTCCCACGCGCTGACGATCGTCACAAACACCAACGGCAATATAAAAAACAGCGCGAAGATCAGCATCATCGGCGCGGCTTGAAGCCACGCGACAAGGGATTTGCGGTCTTGAAGCATTTGCAGGCCGATCTCAATCAAACCGGAGCGAGTTTTGCCGGGCCCATTGGCCCGGCAGTTCCCGGTACGGCATCAAGCGGCGATGAATTCGTTCCACTTGCGCACCATGTAATCGTTCTCGTCCATGACGGCGTTCCAGCAGGCGACGCCGCCCATGCGGTCGTCGTAGGAGCCTCCGTCACGTTTGGAACCGGCCTTCTCCAGGATGGTGCCGTCGGGCGCCTTGATATCGCCGACAGCTGCCTTGCCCTCCATCCAGTAGCCCCATTCGTCGGGAGTCATGTTGGCCTTGGCGGTAGAGAGCACGGCGGAATAATAGCCTTGGCGATTGAGATAGGCGCCTGCCCATCCCGACAGATACCAGTTCACGAATTCATAGGCCCAGTCGAGCTTCGGTCCCGAAACCGCCTTCGACACGCAGAACCCTGACGCCCACGAGCGATAGCCTTCCTTGAGCGGCTGGAACGTGCAGGCGATTCCCATCGAGCGCACCTTGGTGACCGCGGGGGACCACATCGACTGAATGACGGTTTCACCGGCGGCCATCAGGTTGACGGACTCGTTGAAATCCTTCCAGAAAGCGCGGAACTGACCGGCCTTCTTGGCCTCCGTCATGATCTTCATGGTCAGATCAATCTCGGCCTTGGTCATGTTGCCCTTGTCGGCATATTTGTGCTGGCCGGTGGCCTCCACCACCATCGCCGCATCCATGATGCCGATCGACGGGATGTTGAGGATCGACGCCTTGCCCTTGAACTCGGGATTGAGCAGTTCGCTCCAGGATGAAATCGGCCGCTTGATCAGATCCGGCCGGATGCCGAGCGTATCGGCATTGTAGACCGTCGGGATCAGCGTCACGAACTCGGTGGGTGTGGTCGAGAATTTCTTGGAATTGGCTCCCTCGAGGTAAAGCACCTTCCAGGGCGCGGTGCCCTGGTCGCCGATCTTCTTGCCGTTGGGCAACTGACCCTTCGTAAACACCGGCGTGATGTTGTCGAATTCCTTGATCTTCTTGGCATCGAGCGCAAAAATATTGCCCGACGGGACCAGCTTCTTGAGCGAGAAGTATTCGGTATCCAGCACGTCGAACGAATTCGGCTGCGTGATAACACGCTTGGTCACATCGTCGGTCGTTGCGGTGATGTACTCGATCTTGATGCCGGTATCTGCCAGGCATTTTTTCGATATTTCGTCCCCCGCGTTCACCGCGGTCCCGAGGTAACGCAATACTTTCGGATCGGCCGAGTGGACATAAGGAAACCCGGTGATGGTGCCCGAACCTGCCGCGAGGCCCACCGCTCCGGCCGCGCCCTTCAGCACGGCGCGACGGCTGACGTGACGATTGAATTTCGACGATTTGCTCATGATCATCTCCCTAAGATGTCAAGCCGCCTTATCGGGCGGCGGGACGGTTACAGAACGACTGGTCATCAATGGGCTTGCCTGGGCCGGGTCCCAGGTGGCGAGAACACCCTCACCGACGGCGTAGTTGGCCGCGTCGAATTGATCTTCGGTGAGTTGGACCGAGATATCGGTTCCGCCTTCGGCGGCAATCGCGATACGGATATAGGTCCCCTGGTATTCGACCTCGCTGACGGTGCCTGCGATCGACGGACCGTTGAAGGCTTCGCCCGGCCTTCTCAGCTTGAGGCGATCTTCGCGAACCGCAAAAGTTTCGTTGCCGACGGCGATGACATTGTGGCCGCCGATGAATTTCGCCGTGAACTCGGTGCGAGGATGGTTGAATATTTCACGCGGCGAACCCTGCTGTTCGATCCGGCCGCCGTTCATCAGAACCACGATATCCGCCAGCGCCATCGCCTCGTCCTGGCCGTGCGTCACGTGGATGAAGGAGATCCCAAGCTCGCGCTGCAGCTTTTTCAGTTCGGTTCTCATCCGCAGCCGCAGAAACGGATCGAGCGCCGAAAGCGGCTCGTCCAGCAGCAGAATTTGAGGCGAGGTGATCAGCGCGCGCGCGAGCGCCACGCGCTGCTGCTGGCCTCCGGAAAGCTGCGCCGGCAGCCTTGCCGCATAAGGCTGCATATCGACGAGTTCCAGCAGCTTTTTTGCTTCGGCATGGCGCTCCGCCTTGGCAACGCCTTTCATCTTCAAGGCAAAGGCAACGTTGTCGATGACGGAGAGGTGCGGGAACAGGGCGTAGGACTGGAACATCATCGCCGTGTTTCGGCCGGCAGGCGGCAGGTCCGTCACATTCTTCGGCCCGACGAGGATGTCGCCTGAAGTCGCCGATTCATGGCCAGCCACCATGCGCAAGGTGGATGTCTTGCCGCAGCCGGACGGCCCGAGCAGACAACAATAGGAGCCGGCGGGAATCTTGAGGTTGATGGCGTCGACGGCGGTGACGCCGCCGTACTTCTTCGTCAATTGCACCAGTTCGAGCGCCGCCGTGGTCGTCATCCGTACCATTCCGCATTGTCTTGCCCAGGACCCGGGCGACCTGGTCGCCGGGGCCGCGATCCGGAATTGGATGCAACAGATGTGCCAAAAATTGCGACAGACGATACAAAAAGTGGGCAATCGGGAGTGTTCATCAACGCGGTCGCGTTCCCCCAACCCAGGTCAGAGAGGAGGAGGGACCAGCTGGAGGCGGTCGGCCGCCATTACGGCTTGCCATATCTTTTCGTCGGCCCGAAGATGCCCAAGGGGAAGAGCATGCGCACAACATCGGTCAACGTCGTTCGCATTGCCACCAAAGGCCCCGGTGATGTCTCCGGCCTGCAGGGTCTGATCGAGCAAGGCGAAATCGATCCAAAGTCGATCGTCGCGATACTGGGCAAAACCGAAGGCAATGGCGGCGTCAACGATTTCACGCGGGAATACGCCGTTGCCGCGCTCAGCGCCGCCCTGGCGCCCTACGTCGATCTGCCGCCGCGCCGCGTCGAGCAGCGGATCGCGTTCGTGATGTCGGGTGGTACGGAAGGCGTGCTTAGTCCGCATATCACCGTCTTCACGCGTGACGGCGCCGCCAATCGCGTTTCCCCCGACATTTCCGGGAAACGCCTCAGCATTGGAATGGCGCACACGCGGGATTTTTTGCCCGAGGAGATCGGGCGCGGCGTGCAGATCAGGGAAACGGCGAGGGCGGTGGCCGCCGCCATGGCCGAAGCCGCCATCGCCGATCCGCAGGATGTCCATTTTGTTCAGATCAAGTGTCCGCTCTTGACCAGCGACCGCGTCGAGGCGGCCGCTGCCCGTGGCAATAAGACCGTGACAAACAGCGCATACGGTTCGATGGCGTATTCGCGCGGGGCATCGGCGCTGGGAGTAGCGGTCGCCCTTGGCGAGATCGAGGGCGAGATTGACGACGAGCACGTCCTTCGGCGGTTCGATCTGTTTTCGTCGGTGGCGTCCACGTCGGCCGGCATCGAGCTGATGCACAATGTGGTCATTGTGCTGGGCAATTCGGCAGCATCGGCCGCCCCGTTCGAGATCGGACACGCCGTGATGCGCGACGCCATTGATTCCACAGCCGTGATCAAGGCGCTGAAAAGCGTGGGACTGCACATCGAGGACGGCTCCGAGCCGCCGATGGCGAGCCGCCAACTTGTCAACATCTTCGCCAAGGCGGAAGCCTCGCCAAACGGTAGCATCCGCGGATTTCGTCACATCATGCTTGAGGATACGGACATCAGCTCGACCCGGCACGCCCGCGCTGCTGTCGGCGGATTGATCGGCGGCTTGTCGGGAACCGGCGCTGTCTATGTTTCCGGCGGGGCCGAACATCAGGGTCCGCCTGGCGGCGGACCCGTCGCCGCAATCGCCCGGCTATCAACTTCCGACTGAGGGTTGGCTTCCCTTGCAGTGAGGAGCGGTCAATTTCGTTTTGATGGTTTCTTTAGAGCGAAAGCAACGCCGCGCACGCTTACTTGGTGCCGAACATTCTGTCTCCGGCATCGCCCAGGCCGGGTATGATATAGCCGTGATCATTCAGTCTCTCGTCGATGGCCGCGGTCCAGATCGGGATGCCGGGACACTCACTCTGAAATCGGGCAATCCCTTCGGGGGCCGCGAGCAGGCAGACGAACCTGATGTCTCGGGCACCTCGCGATTTGAGCAGGTTGACCGCGGCACAAGCTGAATTTCCCGTCGCCAGCATTGGGTCCAATAGGATCACGATGCGATCCGACAGGTCCTGTGGCGCCTTGAAGAAATATTCAACAGCTTGAAGCGTTTTCGGATCCCGGTAGAGGCCGATATGCGCAACGCGCGCTGACGGAATGAGCGCCAGCATGCCGTCGAGAAACCCGACGCCCGCCCGCAATATCGGAGCGAGTGTGAGTTTCTTGCCCGCGATTTTCGGCGCCTTCATCGGAGCGAGCGGCGTATCGATGTCGACCAGTTCCAAAGGCAATTCCCGGGTGACCTCATAGCAGAGGAGCATGCCTATCTCGTTCAGAAGCTCACGAAAGCCCTTGGTCGAGCGACCCTTGTCGCGCATCAGCGAGAGTTTGTGCTGGACCAGGGGATGGCTGACGAGGTTTACGGTTTTGGTTGTCATGAGTTCGCTTTGTAATTAATCATCGGCCCTGACCGTCAATGCCCCGCCATATGCCGCCCGATCTCGGTAAGATCGGCTTCGCTGGCGCGCGCTTCGTGCACGAACTGGCCGTGGAACATGACGACCAGACGATCGGACAGTTCGAGCAGTTCGTCGAGATCCTCGCTGACCAGCAGCACCGCAGCGCCGCGATTGCGGGCCGCCATGATCTCCGCGTGGATCTGCGCGACCGCGGCGAAGTCGAGGCCGAAGCAGGGATTGGCGGCGATCAGCACCTCGACCTCGCCGCCGAGTTCGCGCGCCAGCACCGCGCGCTGGACGTTGCCGCCCGACAGCGCCGAAATCGGGGTGTCCGGCGTGCGGGTCTTGATCTTGTAGAGCCCGATCTTGCGCTCGGCATCCTTCCGGAACGCCGACCGGTTGAGCCACCAGCCGCCGCTGGCAAACGGCGCCCGGTCGAACTCGCGGAACGCGATGTTGTCGGCGACGCTCATGCCGCCGACGCAGGCGTTCTTCAGCGGCTCCTCCGGGAGCAGGGACATCCTGTGCCGGCGCATCTCCTCGCGGCTCGCCGAATAGAGCTCGCCGCCGACGTGGATCTCGCCGCTTTCGGCTTCGCGCTGGCCGGCCAGCACTTCGACCAGTTGCCGCTGGCCGTTGCCGGAGACGCCGGCGATCCCGACGATTTCGCCGCCGCGCACGGTGAGCGATACGCCGTGGACGGCGATGGCACCGGCGTCGTCGAGCGCGGTGAGCCCGGTCAGCTCAAGCCTGATTTCGCCGACCTCGCCAAGGCGCGGCGGCTGGACCGTCAACTGCTCGGCGCCGATCATGGTGCGGGCCATGTCGTCAGGCGTGAGCTCGGCGACCTTGCCATGCCCGGCCAGCTTGCCGCGGCGCAGGATGGTCACCTCGTCGGCAAACGCCATCACCTCGCGGAATTTATGCGTGATCATCAGGATGGTGAGGTCTCCCGCCACGACCATGGCGCGCAGCATGCCCAGCACCTCGTCAGCCTCGCCCGGCGTCAGCACGGAGGTCGGCTCATCGAGAATGAGAAAGCGCCGCTTCAAATAGAGCTGCTTGAGGATCTCGCATTTCTGCCGCTCGCCGGCGGAAATGTCGGAGACTTTGGCATCCAGCGGTACCTTGAACGGCATCCGCGACAGGAACGCCGCGAGGTCCTTCTTCTCCTTCGCCCAATCCACCACGACAGGCACGTCGTCGCGCGCCAGCACCAGGTTTTCGGCGACCGTCATCGCGGGCACCAGCGTGAAGTGCTGGTAGACCATGCCAAGCCCCAGCGCATGTGCGTCCTTCGGGTTTGCAATCGCCTGCTCGCGGCCGCCGACCAGGATGTCGCCTTCGGTCGGATGGTAGTAGCCCATGATGCATTTCACCAGCGTGCTCTTGCCCGCGCCGTTCTCGCCGAGCAGCGCGTGGAAGGAGCCGGGCCGCACCTTGAGCTCGACATTGTCGAGGGCGGTGAAATCGCCGAACCGCATGGTCATCGCGATGGCGTCAACGCCGAGCGCGCCGTGGGGCAGGGGCGTTTCGCCGATGATCATGACAGGGCCCCGATCAACGCCGATGAGGTCGCGACCGCGCCGAACACGCCGCCCTGCATCTTGATCATTTTCAGCGCGTGGTCGTGGTTGCTCTTGTCGGTCGCGGCACAGCAATCCTCGATCAGCACGCATTCGAAGCCGCGATCGTTGGCTTCCCGCATCGTGGTGTGAACGCAGACGTCGGTGGTGATCCCGGTCAGCACGATGTTCTGGATGCCGCGCAGCCGCAGCATCAGCTCGAGGTCGGTGGCGCAGAACGATCCCTTGCCGGGCTTGTCGATGATGGGTTCGCCCGGCAGCGGCGCCAGATCCGGAATGATCTCCCAGCCGGGCTCGCCGCGCACCAGCACGCGGCCGCACGGGCCGGGATCGCCGATGCCGGCACCGATCTGGCGCGAACGCCACTGCTTGTTGGCGGGCAGGTCGGCGAGGTCGGGGCGGTGTCCTTCGCGGGTGTGGATGATGTGAAAGCCGCCGGCGCGCATCGTCGCGAGCAGCCGCTTGATCGGCTCGATCGGGGCCCGTGTCAGCGAGAGGTCATAGCCCATCTTGTCGACATAACCGCCGACGCCGCAAAAGTCGGTCTGCATGTCGATGATGATCAGCGCGGTATTTTGCGGGCGGAGATCGCCATTATAGGGCCACGCATAGGGTTCGGATTTGATGTAGCGCTCGGGCATGGCTCGCTCTCGCTTATCGGGTGATGGACAGCTCGGCCGGCGCGCCGGTCAGCGTGCGCTTCGGCGAGCAGGTGATGATCATGATCGCCAGCGTCAGGATGTAGGGCGCCGCGTTGAACAGGTGATAGCCGGAGGTGACGCCGACCGACTGCAGCGCCGGTCCCAGCGCCGCCGCGCCGCCGAAGGCGAGCGACGCCCACAGGCACAGCATCGGGTCCCATCGCGCGAAGATCACCAGCGCCACGGCCGTGATGCCCTGTCCGCTGGAAAGACCCTCGTTCCAGCTGCCGGGATAGAACAGCGACAGGAACGAACCGCCGATGCCGGCGAGGAAGCCGCCGACCATGGTGGCGCGCAGGCGGATCCAGAGCACGGAATAACCCATCGCGCGCGCGGCATCCGAGCTCTCGCCGGCGGTACGGATCAACAGGCCCCAGCGCGTGCTTCGAAACGCCCAAAACAGGATCGGCGCGATGGCCACCCCGATCAGGAACAGGACATTGATCCGCAGCGCCGCGCGGACCTGCGGAATGTCGCTCCACCAGCCGAAATCGATCGCCGGCAGGCGCGCGGCGGTCGGCTCGATCAGCGGCTTGCCGAGATAGAACGCCAGCCCGGTGCCGAACAGCATCAGCGCGATGCCGACGGCGATGTCGTTCACCCGCGGCAGCGAGCAGATGCCGGCATGGAGCGCGCCGAGCAGGGCGCCTGCGATGCCGGCCGCGAGCACCCCAAGCCAGGGCGAGCCCGAGAGATAGGAGATGCCATAGGCGCTCATCGCGCCCATGATCAGCGTGCCTTCGAGGCCGAGATTGATGCGTCCCGCGCGCTCGGTGATGCATTCGCCAAGGCTGACGAACAGGAACGGCGTCGAGACGCGGATGGCGCCGCCGAGCACGGCGAGCGGGACGGTCCAGAGTCCGAGCGTTGCATCCGCCATGTCAGGATTTTCCCTTCAGGAAGCCGATGCGGCCGTACAGCGCGTCGCTGGCCAGCACGAAGACGAAGATGATGCCCTGCAGGACCAGCACGGAGGCGTCCGGCAAGCCCAGCCGCCGTTGCAGCAGCCCGCCGCTGGCGCTGATGCCGCCGAGCAGGATCGCGACGGGAATGATGGCCAGCGGATTCTGCCGCGCCAGGAAGGCGACGAGGATGCCGGTAAAACCATAGCCGACGGCGAGATTGGCGTTGGTGCGGCCTTGCACCGCGGCGACCTCGATCATGCCGGCAAGGCCGGCCGCGCCGCCGGCGAGAAAACAGATCGTCAGGATCAATTTGCCGACGCCGAGGCCGACGATCTTTGCCGCGCGGATATTGCCGCCGGCGACGCGCGCGGCGAAGCCGAACACGGTGTGATAGATCAGGATGTAGGACGCAAGCGCCGCGACCACGCCGAACACCAGCCCCCAGTGCACGTCGGTGCCGGGAATGCTGCCGATCATGTTGGCGGCGCCGATTTCGCGGGTCGAGGGCTTGTTGAGACTGGACGGATCGCGCATCGCGCCCTCGACCAGATGATTGAGGATCGCAAGGCCGATATAGACCAGGAGCAGGCTCGAGATCGTCTCGTTGACGCCGCGGTATTGCCGGAGCGCGCCTGCAAGCGTGATCCAGAGCCCGCCGCCCGCGACGCCGGCGCAAACCATCGCAACCTGCACCACCAGCGGCGGTGCCCACGGCATGGCCAGCGCGACCGAGGTCGCGGACAAGGCGCC